>Ga0209717_1000376_pt1 | contig 54946 bp, 52 predicted proteins | sample AD_UKC048_MetaG_FD_184418 | JGI IMG/M metagenome (GOLD analysis project Ga0209717, IMG submission 184418) | Active sludge microbial communities of municipal wastewater-treating anaerobic digesters from USA - AD_UKC048_MetaG (SPAdes) (version 2) | ecosystem: Engineered > Bioreactor > Anaerobic >...
ATTAACAAATTGACAAAAAGCTGTTTATAACATTTAGAATTATTCCAATTTTATTTGATTAGAACAATAAATCTTACTAATGTTTATTATTAGACCGTATGCGAAAAGTTCAAAATGCACTACTGTTCATCGTATATATCTCAATATCAGTGAACAAAACGAGGAACTTTGTAAAATCTATAAAGATAAATACGGTCTATTATTGACATGAAAATCTATGTTAAATGAATTGTGCTAATTTTGTAGGAACGGTTTGCGAACAATAAATAGGCAGGACTATGAAAATGTTAAATAAAATTTTTTTAGTTGTAATTATTGCGATGTGTTGTCTGAATGTGAGTGCACAATGGACAAGCAATACATTTGTTTTCGGTTCGTTGAACAGAGCATACATGAGGTATGTGCCGCCAGGTTATAACCCGGCAAACCCGGCATCGCTGGTATTTACGCTGCATGGCCTGGGTGATAATATGGCAAATTTCAGCACCCTGGGATTTAATTATATTGCGGATACAGCAAACATAATAGTGATATGTCCTCAGGCTGTTGAAGACCCTCTGGTTTCGGCCATATTTGGTAATGGTACTGCATGGAATTCGGGGGCCGGTGTGAATTATCTGGGCAACTGGTACTTCCCGAATGCAAGCGTGAATGATATTGGGTTTATCAATGCTCTTGCCGATACTGTGAGGGCACATTATTCCATCGATCCGTCGCGCATCTATGTATGCGGTTTTTCTATGGGTGGGTTTATGACACAACGCATGGCGCTGCAGTCTAATACGGCTTTTGCTGCATTTGCCTCCATGTCCGGAACGATTGGCTCCGGCATCACATCCAATAATCCCGGACGCGCTGTACCTATTGCACATTTCCATGGTACGGCTGATTCTACCGTATTTTATATCGGAAATGAATATGGCATAGATCCGGATTCACTGATCAATTTCTGGGTTTTAAACAATGGATGCAACCCGGTTCCCGACTCTGTCCGTTTTATGGATGCAGCCGCCGACAATATTACCGTTGATAAATTTACCTATAATGGTGCTGGTAATGATGCTGAAGTATTGTTTTACAGGATGAATGGCGCTGAGCATACCGTATTATATCAACCAGGCAATGATATGACCGAAATTCTGGAAGTCTGGTCTTTTTTCAGGCGCCATCACAACCTTACAGCACAAGTCCCGGAGCAGCAAATCGAAAAGGGTATTCAGGTTTATCCCAACCCGGCTGCTGATTTTATCAATATAATCTTACCCCGGACATCTGAAAAAATAAAGGTCGAAATATTTACCATTCAGGGAGCATTGGTTTATACCGGGCAGATTCAGGATTCTTTTCATCATATTCCTCTGAATAGTAATAAAATACATAATGGGATGTATTTGTTAAGAGTATCCGGCGTTTCTGTTAATTTCACTCAACAAATTATGATACAAAAGTAATTTTTTGGGTTTTTGCAGAACTTAATTTTTTCAGATATAATAAAAAATACGAACCAATATATGGTCAGGAAAATATTTTTAATGCTACTGATTGTTTTTCTCTGCAAGGATGCAGGCGCACAGTGGTCGACGAAATCTTTTATTTTTGGGTCCATAAACAGAGAATACAAGGTATATCAACCTGCAGATTATGATCCTTTGATTCCGGCGTCACTTGTGCTTACCCTTCATGGATTGGCCAACGATATGTCGTATTTTGGCGACAGATTTAGTAACATAGCAGATACGGCAAATATGATTGTCATCAGCCCGCAGGCTATTGCTGATCCGATAGTCGGCACTGCATGGAATTCAGGCGCCGGTAATCTTGGGTATTATCCTAATCCTTCCGTTGATGATGTCGGGTTTATTAATGCTCTTGTAGATACGGCAGAGGCAAATTATGCTATTGATCCTTCGCGTATTTATATATGCGGGTTTTCGATGGGGGGCTTTATGACTGAACGCATGGCCCTGCAATCCAATCAGAAATTTGCCGCTTTTGCGTCCATGTCAGGAACTATCGGGTACGGTATTACTCAGTTTGAACCCGGCTGCAGTTTGCCTGTTGCACATTTTCATGGCACACTCGACAATACTGTTTTTTATTTACTAAATCCCTACGGAATTGATGCAGATTCGCTGGTGAAGTTCTGGGTGCTGAATAATGGGTGCAATCCCGTTCCGGAATATAACGTTTTACCTGATGCAGTGGCTGATAATATTACCATAGATAAGTATGCCTATACTAATGGTGACCCGGATTCCGAAGTGTTGTTTTATAGAATGAATGGCGCTGGACATACGATCTTGACTCTTCCTGAAAACGATTTTTCGGAATGTATGGAAGTCTGGATGTTTTTCAGGCGTCATCAAAAAACAATACCCTCACAGGTTGCTTTGCAGAATATTGAAAAAAATATTCAGGCTTATCCAAATCCTGCATCAGATTTTATTAACGTGATCTTAGCCCGGACATCAGAAAAAATAAAAGTCGAATTATATTCTATTTATGGAGCTTCGGTGTATTCCCAACAAATCCAGGATACATTTCATCACATTTCATTGAATGGTAATAATTTCCATAATGGTGTGTATTTGTTGAGAGTATCCGGAGCATCGGTTAATTTCTCAAAACATATTGTCATTCAAAAATAAATGTTTTTTTGGTAGGTTTTTGAGGGAGTCCCCAAAGATATTTTTGTCAGAGTTTACCCGGGTGTCGACCGCCGCGGACACCGTTTTTATCTTAATCATTTGATATGCAATGCTCTTGGTTAACTCTCAGGGGTCAAAGTTCAACAACAAATCGCCGCTGCCGGATTTCTAACGGTATCTTTGGGGAAATGTTGATTTTTTATCACCACCTTTTTTCCAAACTAAACAATTTTAATATTAAAATAAAGTTATATATTTGAAAAATTTGTAACAAACAGGATTTTGTACTGTCAAAAACCCGTTTTTAACGATCATTGAACATGAAATACGCTTGTAAACTATTCCTGCTGTTCATACTGTTGGTTTCAGGTAGCGCCTATGCGCAGATACCTGCACGGGTGACCATTAAAGGTGTTATTAAAGACAATAATAATAATGAGGCCGGATTTGCCACCGTCATGCTGCTAAACCCCAAAGATTCCACGCTGCAGAATTTTACGCAAAGTGATGTGCATGGCGCTTTTGGGTTTAATAATGTTAAAAATACGGCATACCTGCTGAAAGTATCGCACATCAGTTTTTTGCCTCTTCAGCAAATGGTGGAACCAGCCGGTACATCCTTAAATGATCTTGGCATTGTATCCATAAAGCCGATAGCCAAAGAACTTTTTGAAGTGGTTATCCGCGAAGCCAAAGCGCCGCTGACCATACGCGGCGACACCATTGAATACGATGCTACCACATTCAAAGCGCCTCCCGGTTCCACCGTCGAAGACTTATTGCGGCGGCTCCCCGGCATAGAGGTAGATGTCGCGGGAAACCTGAAATCACAGGGCAAAGATGTAAAACGGGTGTACGTGGACGGCAAGACTTTTTTTGGCGATGATCCTTCGGGGGCAACGAAAAACCTGGATGCCAACGCCGTTTCGAAAGTACAGGTTTTTGATGAGAAATCCGAACAGTCAAAACTCACCGGCATTGACGACGGGGTGAAAGAAAAAGCCATGAACCTAGAACTCAAGGGCGAGTACAAAAAGGGTTCCTTCGGAAAAGCCACCGTAGCCGGCGGCGCCAACGAAGAAGGCGTCCTGCGCTGGGCCGGACGCGCCAACTATAACCGCTTCGACAAAAAATCGCAATTGTCTTTTATTGCATATGGCAATAATATCAATGAAACCGGTGTCAACTGGGAAGATTACAGCGAATTCAAAGGACAATCAACCTTCGATCAGTACGACAACGGCGATTTCGGGTTCAGCAGCGGCAGAGGACGGTATTACTATATGGCCGATGATGAATCGCCCATGAGTTACTTCGACGGGCGCGGGTTTACCGAGAACTACGGTGGCGGTGCAAACTACAATTTCGATAACACGAAGACAAAATTTAATATATCATATTTTTATAAAAATAACAGGTTGAAATACGACCAGTTTGATTATAAGGAAACTTTTGTCGACGACAGCTCCTTTTTCAATAATGACACCACCGCGTATTCCGATAACAGGCAGAGTCACACCATAGCCGCACGTATTGAACAGAATCTCGATTCGAACAATGTAATAATTGTAAAAGCCAACTTCAGATTCAATGATATCCACAAAACAGACATCGAAAGAGATTATTTTTCATTGTCCGGGGGAAGTTTGATCAATGATCTTTATACCGGTAATACTAATGCCAATAATGCCTGGAGACTCACGAGTGCAGCCATATACAGGCACAAATTCAAAGTCAGGGGACGATCGTTTGCCGTGAGTGCCGGATACAACAGGAACCCGGGTGATGATAATGAAAACCTGTTTTCCCTGAACAACCACGTTATACCATCCTATGCCGAGGTATTGCACCGCAAGTCGGCCAGGTATTACGACAAACAACAGATCAAATCAAGTTTGCTTTACACCGAGCCGCTGTCAAAAAAGTTTTTTATGGAGGTATTTTATAACTTCAACACGTCAGATAACAAAGTCAACAGGCAGATCACCGATCTCTTGAACAGCGATGTACGGATTGACAGCCTTAGTGTTTATTATACCAATAAGGTGATGATCAACCGCCTGGGAACGGCTTTCCGTTATTCATTCAACGGCTTGAACATGATGCTGGGCGCCGCCGGACAATACCTGGTGATGAATGGCGAATATGCCGTGGACGAAGGTATGCCCCTGCTGGCCAACCCCATTGATAAAACCTACTGGAGCCTGAGCCCGAAATTCAATGTTACCTGCGAGTTCCCCAACCATATGTGGCTCGAATTTGATTACGGCTATGATGTTTCTGAGCCCTCCTTCGACTACCTGCAGCCCGTGCCTGATGTTTCCAACCCGCTCTACCGTGTCGAAGGGAATATCAATTTAAAACCCGAACGGACCCATAATGTAAGCGCCAATTATAATTATTATAACCCGGCCAGCTTCTCTCATGCCGGTGTATATTCCAATTACAGTTATTGTGCTAATAATATTACGTATAATCAAAACATGACGTGGGTGGATTCTCTGGGCATCATGACGGTTTCTGTTCCCGATAACAATTCCGAATCGCACCATGTCAGTACCTGGGTCTGGTTAGGGTACCCAATAATAAAAACAAAATTTACTAACGACTGGAATTTCGGATATTCTTATAACAAGTCCGGTTCTTATATCAACAATGTTTTCAATAAAAACAATTCCAACAGCTATCAGTTAAGAACCTCGTTCAATATTACACCCGGGCAGCGGCTGGTGATGACGGTATCGGGCGATGCATCAATTTCTGATGTTAAATTTTCTATGAATAATGAGCGAAATCAGATTGCCCAGGAATACAATGCCGGATTGTCCGTAAAATGGCAGTTTGCGGCTAAAACCTATTTTGAAGGTAATTTTGATTATGAGTTTTACAGAAATTCGCAGTATGATTTTGATAAAAATATCCCGGTGCTCAATGCTTCGGTACGCCAGCTTATTGGTAAAAAGAACCACTTTGAGATACGCCTGGCCGCCTTCGATATTTTTAACCAGCGGCAATACATCAGGCAATATGCCTCTCAGAACTACTTCGTGCGGAGTGTGGCCGGAACGCTGGCGCGTTATTTCATGCTGAGCGTCAGTTACAATATCAGGGGTTATGAAACCAAACTCAAAAAAGACCGGCATTTCTGGTGATTTTCTTAAAAGTCTAAATCAAATTCTATGAAAAAAGTTTTCCTGATCACACTTATTTACTCTTTTTTCCTGTCCGTAACACAAGTGACTTATCCTCAGCAGGCTGAAGGCCGGATAACATACCTGACCACCTACGACTGGGTGAAAATGCTGAATGCCTGTGATTACCTGAGTAAAGAACGTAAAGAAAGGACGGCCTATATGTGGGGCAATGATTCGGAATGGAAGATGTATAACAATTTGTATTTTTCAGCAACACGTTCCAAATACGAAGATTCAGAGGAAAAGGCCGATCCGGAGGATGACGGAAGTTATGCAGGGCGCAAAGAGACCTTTGTCATGACCTGTAACTTTGAGAATAATACCTGCTTTCATGCACTGGAAGTACTCGGAAAAACCTATCTCATCACTGACTCGCTTAAAACCCCGGACTGGAAGATACTGAACGACCTGAAAGAGGTGGCAGGCCATGTTTGTATGAATGCTACGCTGAAAGACACCCTCAGAAACCAGAAAGTGGTGGCCTGGTTTGCCCTCGATATACCGGTACAGGCCGGTCCCGACCGCTTTTTCGGGCTGCCGGGGATCATACTGGAGATCAACATTAACAAAGGGGCTATGGTGATTGCCGCAGAAAATATCGAAATGAGGCCTCTCACCCATGAGTTTGACCTGCCCAAGAAACTGAAGGGTAAAAAGATAAACACCACAGATTATGAAGCCGTCCTGAAAAAGTTTTACGACGATAAACGTCAGGCCGAAGAGTTTCCCTGGGGAGTGAGGTATTGATCAAATAAATGGATTTTTTTATACAACCGGATGTGCATTTTTGTCTCTTCGCAAGCCTTCCTGGCTGGCCAGTCAGACAGGCCTCGAAACTGAACTTCTCGATTCAAACACTGGGTTTTCGCTCAAATATAAAGTAGAAGATTTAAGGACACATCTGAAAACTTCAAATTTCTTTGTTCTTCTTCGTTCTTCAAATCCTTGCATTCAAAAGGCCCGGCACTGGCATGTATGCCCAGTACACTTCGGGTTCATAACTTCGACTGCCCTAAACTTTTTTGTTTTTAGAAGCGCCCGATCAGGATTAATAGAGATACCCTAAGTATTATTCATTATTTGTAAATATAAATATTTGATTATTTTTAATTCAAACCAATTTCCACCACACCATCATCCATTGGTAAACAGTTAAGTTCAGAACTGTTCTTTGCAGTTATTAGCATTATTATTAAACAGATAATTGCCCCGGATTTTTTACATATCATTGCTTTACAAATTTTCCGGTACATATGCTGTTATCTGATTTCACTCTTAATAAATAGCAACCGCTCTTATACGATGCTCCGTTTATGCTGATTTTGTTGGGCTTTTATGTTTGTTATAAACAGAAGTGAAAAAATTGAAATAGAAATCCATACAATTAGTAATTTAGTTATTGTCATTGCTTTATTAATTTTTTATAATACTGCCATCCAGTTATGAATAAAATTTGTATAAATATACAAGGTGTTTTCCGAAAAGCAAAAAATTATTTAATTATTTTTTATTAATGCATAAAACCTTATATTATAGACATTTGATGCTTTTTTTACATTTTTTCTTACTTTTTTTCTCTGCCTCTCCAAAGGTAAGGGGTCAAACAAAAAAGTAAGCTGCATATTGATTTTTGTGAAACTAATTTCTGACCTTCATCAAAGAATTACTAAACCCCGCAGAAGATTTTCCAGATATCACTTTCCGGTACCGGCGCTGTCACACTCAGTAATTCTTTGCTTACCGGGTGCGCAAATTCGATTTTCCGGGCATGGAGGCATATCGAACCATCGGCGTTGGTGCGGGCAAAACCGTATTTGACATCGCCTTTTATCGGGCAGCCCATAGCGGCCAGTTGCGCCCGTATCTGGTGGTGACGGCCTGTCATCAGGTCTATTTCCAGCAAATAATACCGTTCGCTGCCGGCAAGTACCTTATAGGCAAGAGTCGCGGACTGTGCGTCTTTCACCGGCAGATCATAAACCATGCTTTTATTCTGCCTGGGATTTCTTAAAATATATTGCGAAAGCAAGCCCGCTTCCTGCGGAGGTTTGTTCTTTACCACAGCCCAATAAGTTTTTTTTAACTGATGATTTTTCAGCATTTCGTTCAGGCGGACCAGCGCCTTGCTTGTTTTGGCAAACACCACCACGCCGCTCACCGGCCGGTCAAGCCGGTGTGCCACACCCAGAAAGGCCTCACCGGGCTTGTGATATTTTTGTTTAATAAATAGTTTTATTTCTGCCTCAAGGGAGTCATCGCCTGAATTGTCGGGCTGTACAAGCTGTGCCGGCCTTTTATTGATGATTATCAGGTGGTTGTCCTCGTAAAGTATCTGCGAGGGGATATCGAAAAGCATGTTTAATATTGCTCTTTTTCGTTCGGGAAATCACCCGATTTCACATCAGTGATGTAAGCGGCCACGGCGCCCATCACTTCTTCCTGCAGGTTGTGGTAGCGGCGTAAAAAACGCGGAGAGAAATCCATGTTGATTCCCAGCATATCATGCAGTACCAGCACTTGTCCGTCAACTTCCCTGCCGGCGCCTATGCCAATGATGGGGGTCTTCACTTCACGGGTGACCTGTGCCGCCAGTTTGGCAGGAATTTTTTCCAGGACGATGCCAAAACATCCCGCTTCATCAAGCAGGTGTGCGTCTTCAATGAGTTTCTGAGCCTCTTTTTCTTCCGTGGCACGGACAACATACGTGCCGAATTTGTGTATGGACTGCGGTGTAAGCCCAAGGTGCCCCATCACCGGGATGCCGGCGGATAGTATCCGTTCAACAGATTCCAGTACCTCCCTGCCTCCTTCAAGTTTTACGGCGTCTGCCCCGGTTTCTTTCATGATCCGGATGGCAGAGGATAATGCCTCCATGGAATTTCCCTGGTAAGTCCCGAAAGGCAGGTCAACCACTACAAGAGCACGGTTTACTCCACGCATCACCGATGCGGCATGGTAGATCATCTGGTCGAGCGTGATTGGCAGGGTGGAGGAATGGCCGGCCATCACATTGGATGCAGAATCGCCGACAAGGATGATGTCAATTTCAGCAGCGTCAAGGATTTTTGCAAAAGAATAATCGTAGGCGGTGAGCATGGCGATTTTCCTTCCGCGTAATTTCATTTCCCGTAAAACATGGGTAGTGATCTTTGCAATTTTGCCCGGTTCTGTTGTCATGATCTTGATATTTTTTTGCAAAGTTATGAAGTTCATGTAAAAAACCATTGAATTATCGCTTTTTTATCCTGCTGAAAAATTCCTTAGCCTGATTAATTCACATACTTAGAGAATCTAAGTGCAAACCTTGTTGATCTCATTGGCTGATAGTTTTTAACACCATATCGCACAAACTACCTACAAAGTAACATCAAGATAAGCAATTAGTTGAAACAATTTTTGAATTATTAAGCTAAGAATAATTGTTATGTTTTACAAATTATTTTTACTTTTGTATCAAATTCTATTTGTTCTTATGCGCCCTATATTTTTCCCGCTTTTGTTGTTATCCTTAATGTGTTTTTATTCCTGTTCAACAGATTTTGACATTAATGCGGATAAAAAAGATATAGCTATCGTTTATGGACTGCTCGATCAGACCGATACAGTTCAATATGTAAAGATCACCAGGGCGTTCCTTTGCGAGGGCAATGCCCTTGAAATGGCCCGCGATCCGGAATCAGGTTCTTATGGCGATGAGCTTGAGGTTACCGTCACCCAGATACACAACGGTAATGAAACCGGAACCCTTACCCTGCAGAAAACCCTGGTTTCCGGTAAAGATTCCGGGATGTTCTATTACCCACAGCAGGAGGTGTATAAATTTAATTTCCCCAACCCTGCGGCTGTTTCAAATGATTCGTTCCGGCTGAGAATTAACAACATATACACCGGGAACGTCGTTACGGCTTCAACAAACATGATACACGATTTCAGCATCACAAAACCCTTGTATAACCCCGACAATCCCCAGTTGGGACTCGTCGGGCCAAGTCTGGAGTACTCGATTTTTGAAGCATCTTGGAAATCAGCAAAAAACGGACGTATTTATGAACCCTTGTTCCGTTTTCATTACCGCGAAGTCAACAACACCACACATGATACGGTAAACAAATATGTGGACTGGCATTTGAGCAGGGTCAAATCTGAAAAACTCGACGGCGGGGAAGTGTTGTTTACGAATTATAATTCTGAGGAGTTCTACAGAAATATTGCAGCCAGGGTTCCGGTCGATTACAATGTTTCCCGGCTGATTGGTAAGGTGGATTTTATTATTTCTGCCGGCGGCGATGAACTCAGTATCTATATAGATTTGAATAAACCCTCAACCTCGGTCATCCAGGAAAGGCCTGTATATACAAATATTTCTAACGGCCTGGGGATTTTTTCATGCCGCTATACCAAAAAATATTCTTACAACCTGACCACTTTTTCCAAAGAAAACCTGATCAACGGAGCATATACTTCAAATCTTGGTTTTGAATAAATTTTTTAAAAAAATCGGGATATTTGTTTTCATATTAATAATTTTTGTACTTTTGCACTCCAAATTTAATATTTAAGAAAAAATGTATTTAACAAGCGAAGTAAAGAAAAATATCTTCAAACAGTACGGTAAATCAGAATTTGATACAGGTTCCACAGAAGGTCAGATTGCATTGTTCACATACAGGATACAGCATCTCACAGCACATCTGAAAAGTAATGACAAAGATGCTTTTACACGAAGGTCGCTGGTTCGCCTGGTAGGCAAAAGAAGACGTCTGCTCGACTATCTGAAAGACAGGGATATTGAGCGGTACAGGAACCTAATCAGCATAAAAGAACTCAAGATAAGAAAATAATTTCTCAGACATTCAAAAAAAGGCAATGCGAATTGCCTTTTTTTATTTATTAAGAATGTTCTTATATAGATACAATATATATATATAAAACCCAAAACTCATGACAGGAATAAATAAATCATTTGATATAGGCGATGGAAGAATGATCAACATTGAAACCGGAAAACTCGCCAAACAGGCCGATGGTTCGGTGGTGGTAAAAATGGGTGATACCATGCTGCTTGCCACGGTGGTCTCCAAAAAAGATGCTGCCGAAAATGTTGACTTTATGCCTCTTTCGGTGGATTACCAGGAAAAATATGCTGCCACAGGCCGCTTTCCCGGTGGATTCTTTAAACGCGAAGCCCGGCCGTCAGAATATGAAATTCTTGTGTCGCGCCTGATCGACAGGGCCTTACGTCCATTGTTTCCCGATGACTACCATGCAGAAACACAAGTGCTGGTCACACTGATATCGGGCGACAAAGAATGTATGCCCGATGCCTTGGCATGTCTGGCAGCCTCTACAGCGCTTACCATCTCCGATATACCTTTTAATGGTCCTATTTCTGAAGTAAGGGTGGGCAGGATCGATGGCAAATTCGTTGTTAATCCGAGCACCTCCGATATGGTGTCTTCCGATTTTGACATTATTGTGGCTGCTTCAATGGATAATATCATGATGGTGGAAGGAGAGATGAAAGAAGTCTCTGAGAGTGAACTCGTGGACGCATTGAAATTTGCTCATGAAACCATTCGCCTGCAATGCAGGGCACAGCTCGAACTGGCCGAAATGATCGAAAAATCAAAATCAAAACGCCAGTATTGTCACGAAAAAAATGACGAAACTATAAAGGAAAAACTCAGAAATTTTGCCTATCAGAAAATTTATGATATTGCCAGCACGGCTTCCGCCAAACACCAACGTTCAGAAGCCTTCGAAAAAGTAAAAGCCGACTTCCTCGAAACCTTGTCAGAAGAAGAACGTGACGAAAAAGGCCCCATGATCAACCGCTACTATTTTCAGATAGAAAAAGAAGCCGTCCGCCATATGATGCTCAACGACAGGAAACGGCTCGACGGACGGAAACTCGATGAGATACGCCCGATATGGTCTGAAGTGGATTACCTGCCTGCTGCTCATGGCTCGTCAATATTTACGAGAGGTGAAACACAGTCCCTCACTACGGTGACCTTAGGAACCAAACTCGATGAACAGATTATTGACGGCGTGATTTTCGACGGCAAGAATAAATTTATGCTTCATTATAATTTCCCACCCTTCTCCACCGGTGAGGTAAAAATGCTGCGTGGAACCGGACGCCGGGAGATCGGACACGGAAACCTTGCACATCGTGCCCTGAAAAATATGATCCCCTGGGGTGAAGAAAACCCGTATACCATCAGAATCGTTTCCGACATCCTTGAATCGAACGGTTCTTCCTCTATGGCGACCGTATGTGCCGGCACGCTGGCGCTGATGGATGCCGGTGTGAAGCTGAAAAAGCCCGTCTCGGGAATTGCGATGGGGCTCATCAGCGGAAAAGACGGGAAATATGCTATTCTTTCGGATATTTTAGGCGACGAAGACCATTTAGGTGATATGGACTTTAAAGTTACCGGCACCAGGAACGGAATTACCGCCTGTCAGATGGATATTAAAGTTGACGGACTGCCGTATGAAATACTCACTGAGGCGCTGAACCAGGCACTGGCCGGACGTTTACATATCCTGAACGAAATGGGAAAGACCATCGCTGCACCACGGGAAGACTACAAGCCCCATGTCCCCAGAATCGTTCAGATGACGATTCCCAAAGAATTCATCGGCGCTGTGATCGGACCGGGAGGAAAGATCATTCAGGAAATACAAAATTCTACAGGAGCCACCATCGTGATCGAAGAAGAAGGCGATTTCGGAATCGTGGATATTGTTTCAAACGACAAAGAATCCTCCGAAAAAGCCATGAACTGGATCAAAAAAATTGTAGCCGTACCGGAAGTTGGAGAGATTTACACCGGCAAAGTCCGCAACATTCAACCCTTCGGAGCTTTTATCGAAATACTCCCCGGAAAAGATGGCTTGCTCCATATTTCTGAAATAGATTGGAAAAGAACCGACGATGTGGAAAAAGTCCTTAAAATCGGTGACGAAGTCCAGGTAAAACTTATCGAGATTGACAAAAAAACAGGAAAACTGAAACTTTCACGTAAAGTATTATTGCCCAAACCGGTAAAACAATAGTTTTACGGTCAGCTTTTCTTTTTTGTCAGGCAACCTTTTTTCAAGGATCATTGTCTTAATCTTTACAGGTACAGACAAATAATTCAAACAGGTGGTTTTTATAATCGACCTGTTTAAGTTATTTGTATCTGCATGGGATTCCGGTAATGTTTTAAACATAAGGGGGAACGTTTATGAGACAATTAAAGATTGCAAAGCAGGTGACCAACCGGGAAACGGCGTCACTCGACAAATACCTTCAGGAAATAAGTAAAGAAGCCCTGATCACACCGGATGACGAGGTGTTTCTGGCACAGCGTATCAAACAGGGAGATCAGGCGGCCCTGCACAAACTTACCCGGGCCAATCTGCGGTTTGTGGTATCGGTGGCCAAACAATACCAGAACCAGGGATTAAGCCTTCCCGATCTGATAAACGAAGGCAATGTCGGGCTGATAAAAGCTGCCCGGCGTTTTGATGAAACCAAAGGATTTAAATTTATTTCCTATGCAGTATGGTGGATACGCCAGTCTATACTTCAGGCCATAGCTGAACAATCAAGAATCGTACGGCTGCCGCTTAACAAGATCGGTACGTTGAACCGGATAAACAGAACCTACAACCTTTTTGAGCAGACACACCAGCGTGAGCCTAATCCTGATGAAATTGCCGAGATACTAAACGTTTCTGAAAGCGAAGTGCGCGAATCGATGAAAAACAGCGGCAAGCACGTCTCTATGGATGTGCCGGTGGCCCCCGAAGAAGAAACTACCATGCTGGACCTGATGAAAACTGATGAACTTTACGATCCGGAAACAGGATTAATACTTGATTCTCTGAGGGTAGAAATCGAAAGGGCGTTTTCTACTATAACATCAAGAGAGGCAGAAATATTAAGATATACCTATGGTCTGAAAGGCAGCATTCCGTTGACGCTGGATGAGATTGCCGATAAGTTCGACCTTACCCGTGAACGGGTGCGGCAGATAAGAGAAAAAGCCATACGGAAACTAAAGATCAGCTCGCGGAGCAAAAATTTAAAATCTTATCTCGGATAGCCTGGCTTTTAGTATTTTTGCAAAAATTATAAATCATACTAATGGCTTTTCTACTCGCACCTTCAATATTATCTGCTGATTTCGGAAAACTAAAAGAACAGATAGAAACCATCAACGGCAGCAGCGCCGACCTGATCCATATCGATGTGATGGATGGAGTTTTTGTTCCGAATATTTCCTTTGGATTCACCATACTCGATTCCCTGGTAACCTATGCCCGGAAACCGTTGGATATACACCTGATGATTGCTGATCCCGACCGGTATATTGAACGTTTTGCAGCATACAGGCCTGAATACCTTACAATTCATATTGAACACAATATTCATCTGAACCGGACGGTGAATCATATTAAATCCTTTGGAATAAAAGCAGGTGTCGCTGTAAATCCGCATACCCCGGTTTTATTGCTTGGAGAGATCATTGCTGATGTGGATATGGTTCTGGTAATGTCTGTGAATCCGGGTTATGGCGGCCAAAAATTCATTGAAAGATCCCTGGATAAAATCAGCAGAACAAAAGAACTTATTATTGTCTCTGAGTCGGCGGCATTGGTGGAGGTGGACGGAGGCATCAATATCAGCAATATAAAGCAGGTGGTCCATTCGGGCGCTGACATCATTGTAGCCGGAAATGGCGTTTTTGCAAATGGAACTATTGTTGATTCCATCAAGGAGTTGAAAAGTTGCTGTAAATAAAGTCAGGCTCCGTTTCATAATATTGCCGGATCGCTGCGTAAAATAATTTCTTGCTTTCAATAAACGGAATATTTGGTAGACTTATCATAGAATAGTTTGGTTAAAAACACACACGGGCTGACGCCTGAAATCTTTTACCATGTAAAAAAGCCGTTTTCGATTGAAGACGCTTTGCAGATTGAGGGATTAAATGAGCTTGAATATGCACTGGTTTTATCAGGTAACGCCCTGATGGATGCGCCATCAATACTGTTAAAAAGGCTGAAAATACAAAACAGTGTGCCGCTTGGATGTTATCTGAAACCAGATAAATCTGAAACCTCTGATAATATTGCTGAATTTGATTTTGTTGTGGTTGCTCACGGCGGGTTCAAACATATAAAAAATACGATCAGGAAAAATAAGATCGTTGTCAGTTTTCCTTTGAAAACCGTGGATATTAACAACCATTTCCCGGGCCGGATGATAAAAAGATTAAGAGATTATTTTGCTTTTGCATCGGATCATCCTGAAATTACATGCGGGGTCGAATGTGAAACAGATAAAATACTTGATATACAAAGATTTAATAATGTTTTATATAAGCTGGGTATAACCGCTGTCATTGTTCCTTATAAAAAAAACAGAAACGACGAAAAGCTGTTTCAATGCCGGTACTTAGCCAGCGAAGGTTCTGACGAGGTAGGGGATGACAACTTACTGAAGAGATTTATCGCGCTGCGGAAAAAAGTTGATGACCTTGATAAAAAAATAGTCGCAGCGATCGGACAAAGGACTGCACTGATTGAATTAATGGGCAGGATAAAAAAGCAAAACGACCTTCAGCTTTTTGAACCCGGCCGCTGGAACAGCATAAAAAAATCAATAAGCCGGACCGCCTGTGTCAATGGCCTTGATGATGAACTGATTCAGGAGATTTACGAACTTATTCACCTGTATGCTTTGAAGAAAATGATGGAGATATCGTTTAAATAGCAGGTTATGAACGCATCAATTTCTCAATTTCCGAAATCGTTTTTGGGATAGGCTTTCCCAGAACCCTGAGTCCTTTTTCTGTGACCAGTACATCGTCTTCAATACGGATACCGCCGAAATCAAGATATTCTTTCACCTTGTCGTAATTGATGAATTGCTTGAATTTTTTTTCTGATTTCCACAATTTGTACAGTTCAGGGATGAAATATATTCCGGGTTCAACCGTAAGTACAAATCCCGGTTGAAGTTTTCTGCCGAGTCGCAGATAAGCTGTGCCGAACTGGTCTATCGGGCGGACTTCATCGTCATAACCCACATAGATCTGTCCGATATCTTCCATATCGTGAACGTCCATTCCCATCATGTGTCCCAGGCCGTGAGGCAGAAAAAACGCATGTGCCCCCTGTCTGACGGCCTCATCGGTGTCGCCTTTCATCAAGCCGAGGTTTTTCAGGCCGCCGGCAATCACCCTGCAGGAAAGCAAATGGATATCCTGATACGGCACACCTGGCTTAATAGCCCTTATTGCAGCAAGTTGCGCATCGAGAACTATCTGGTAAATGTCTTTTTGTTTCTCAGTGAATGACCCGCCGACAGGTACCGTGCGGGTATGGTCGGTTGCATAATGTTGCGGCGTTTCAAAGCCGGCATCCATCAGCAGCAGGTCACCCTTTTTCATTTTGTTGCTATGGTCGTGCCCGTGAAGTATTTCACCCCTTACGGATAATATGGTCGGAAAAGACAATGTGCCGTTGTTAGCCAGTGCGATGCCTTCCATAACTCCGGCAACCTGATATTCGTATTTTCCGGGTTTAACATGTTTGATCCCCGTGGTGAACATTTCATATGCCGTTTCCAGGCCTTTTTCAATTTCTGCAATTTCTTCATTGCTTTTTACCGACCTGAGTCCAATAACTGCCTGCATCAGTTCAAGTGACGCTTTTTCTTTTAGTTTTGGTACCGGAATATTCAGCAAATCGCTCAAAAATATCTTCGTGTTGGGATTATAAGGCGGCAGAAAATGAATTTTTCGCTTTTGTTTTTTTGCCTCAGCAATATATGAGGCATATTCGGAAAAAGGTGCAGAATATTTGACCCCCGTTTTTTTTACTTTTTCCGAAAGTAATGGCAGGGAGCCAGTCCATATGATATCCTCAATATCAACATCATCACCGAAAAGGATCTCTTTATTGTTGTCAATGTCTATGACAGCCCCTAATCCGGGTTCGTCGAGGCCGAAAAAATACAAAAATGAACTATCCTGCCTGAAATGATACGTATTTTGAGGATAATTCATGGGTAGTTCCGTATTGCCTGTAAAAACCAGAATTCCGCTTTTTACCAGCTTTTTTAATTGCTTTCTTCTGTCGGTATATACACTTGCCTGAAACATGTTTTTTAATATTTATATTTATTAATAATTTATGAATTTGACTTAATTATCAGGATAAAACAACATGAAGCCGGGAATTGCCTTTCGTTGCATCCTTGTTGTTGCTATTTGCCTTTCATTAATTTTTCGATATCATTGGCCTCAACGGGAATGTTTTTCATTAGGTCATACGGGCCTTTAGCGGTTACAAGTATATCGTTTTCAATCCGGATACCGATGTTTTCTTCTTTAATATAGAGACCGGGCTCGCAACTCAGTACCATTCCGGGTTTAAGTTCCATCTGACGGGTACCGACATCATGCACATCAAGTCCGATAAAGTGCGAATTGCCGTGCATATAATACTTGAAATACAAAGGATTATCAGGATCCTGATTTTTAACATCCTGTGCAGTGAACAGTCCGAGCTTTATCATCTCGGTTTCCATCAGTTTTGTCACAGCTTTATTGATTTTCTCTATCGTGGTTCCCGGAACGATCAGTTGTTTAGCTTTTTTTTGCACATTAAGAACAGCATTGTAGCAATCTTTCTGACGTTTGGAAAAATGACCGTCAGCAGGGATGGTGCGGGTAAGATCGGCAGCGTAGTTGCCATATTCAGCTCCGATATCAAATAATACGAGGTCTCCTTTACCAATTTTCACATCATTTTTTATGTAGTGTAAAACGCAGGCATTAATTCCTGAAGCAACAATCGGCGCGTATGCATGTCCGCTGGCGCCGTTTCTGATAAACTCATAGGTGATTTCAGCTTCGGCTTCATATTCCATCATTCCGGGTTGTATCTTCTTTAAGATTCTCCTGAATGCTTTTTCGGTGATGTCGCAGGCCTGCTGCATCATCTCCAGTTCTTCGGGTTCTTTGCATAACCGGCATTCGGTAATTATCGGGTGAAGCCGCTCAAATTTATGCAGGGGATACTCATTTTTCATACGTTGCGAAAAGCGTAGTTCGTTTGAAGGAACCTCCGATGAGAATCGTGCGTTTTCATATAGATTGATATAAATATTTTCAGCGCGCAACACGAGTTCTTTCAACGTGTCTTCAAAACTGTCGAGCCATTTTATATTTTTAACGCCCGAAACCTGTTTCGCCTGTTCAAGCGTGTATTTATGTCCGTACCAGGTAACCATTTTTTCGCTGGTCTGAACGGTAAAAACAATTTCCCGCATGTCTTCTTTGGGATGATCGGGACAAAGGCAGAGTATACATTTTTCCTGATCTAACCCGGTCAGATAGAACAGGTCGGAATTTTGCCGGAATTGATGACACTGATCTCCGCTTCTCTGAAACTCATCATTAGAAAGTACGATGGCCAAAGAATTTGGTTTCAGCTTTTTCAGGAGTTTTTTTCTGTTCCGGACAAAAAGTTCCGGGTTTATTTGTTTGTATCTCATATTATTTGCTTAAATTATTATATTTTAAAAAAAAATTTACTTTTTTATTTGGAAAAATAAATTCTACTTTTATCTTTGTCATAGATAAAGTACAAAGAAAAAAATTTTTTATAAATTTAACGGAATTTTTTAGTTTTTTTTGAAAAATCAACTATTATGAGCAAATTAATGTATTCATCCATTACCAAGAAGATTGTTATGGGCGCCTTCGGACTTTTCCTGGCATTGTTTTTACTGGTGCATCTTACCATTAATCTTACCATGCTGGCCGGCGACGACGGAAAAATATTTACAGCCGCTTCAAATTTTATGACTACCAATATTTTCATTAAAATATTTGAGTATGTGTTATTTGGAGGATTCATAATTCATATAATTATAGGCATTATCATTACATTGAAAAACTGGGCTTCCCGTCCTGTACGTTATCATGTTGTCAATAAATCACATACTGAGTTTTTCTCAAAGTATATGATATATACGGGAGCAATTATTTTCATCTTTCTGATCCTTCATTTTATGCATTTCTTTTTCATTAAAGCAGGTATAGTACAACCACCTGCAGGAATGGACACTCATGATTTTTACCAAATGGCGATCCTGTTATTTCAGAATAAAGTTTATTCATTTTTGTACATTGCCTTTTTTATTTTTCTCGGCTTTCATCTAAATCACGCCATACTATCCGGTTGTCAGACTTTAGGGCTGAATCATAGTAAATATAACCAGGCCATAAAAGCCGTCAGTTTGATTTATGCCATTGTGGTCGCAGGTGGTTTTTCGCTGATCCCGGTTTATTTCATGTTTTTCTACAGTTAAAATTTGTTAGTATAAATTTTTTACATATAAAGATCTTAGTATTTTAAAATCAAAATTAAATCCCCCGGCAGCTATGACAAAAATAAACTCAAAAATTCCTGAAGGTCCCTTAGCTGAAAAATGGACAAATTATAAATCAACCTGTAAATTAGTCAATCCCAACAACAAACGTAAACTTGATATTATTATAGTGGGTACCGGCCTTGCCGGAGCTTCGGCTGCCGCATCTCTGGGCGAGTTGGGATATAATGTGAAAGTGTTTTGTTATCAGGACAGTCCCCGTCGTGCGCATAGTATCGCCGCACAGGGCGGGATCAACGCAGCAAAGAATTATCAGAACGACGGCGACAGCGTTTACCGTTTGTTTTACGATACGATAAAAGGCGGCGATTATCGTGCTCGCGAGGCCAATGTATACCGTCTTGCCGAAGTCAGCAATGCCATCATCGACCAGTGTGTGGCACAGGGCGTGCCTTTTGCCCGGGATTATGGCGGATTGCTTGACAACCGTTCGTTTGGCGGCGCCCAGGTATCACGTACTTTTTATGCACGCGGACAAACCGGCCAGCAGTTGTTGCTTGGCGCATACGGCGCCCTGAGCCGCCAGATAAAAAAAGGCACCGTTAAACTTTACAACCGCCGCGATATGCTTGATATAGTCCTTATTGACGGCAAAGCACGCGGTATCATTGTCAGGAACTTAGTAACCGGAGAAATAGAAAAATATTTCGGACATGCCGTTGTGCTGGCAACCGGCGGCTATGGCAATACCTATTTCCTGTCAACCAATGCTATGGGATCCAATGCCACTCCTGTATGGAGAGCTTATAAAAAAGGCGCATTCTTCAGCAATCCCTGTTTTACACAGATACACCCGACATGTATCCCTGTGCACGGGGATTTCCAGTCGAAACTTACCCTGATGAGTGAAAGCTTGCGTAACGACGGCAGGATATGGGTGCCAAAAAAGAAAGAAGATGCTGAAAAACTCCGCAAAAAAGAAATAAAACCTTCCGATATTTCAGAAGAAGACCGTGATTATTACCTCGAAAGAAGATATCCTGCTTTCGGAAACCTCGTACCCCGCGATGTGGCATCACGTGCCGCCAAAGAACGCTGCGATGCCGGTTTTGGTGTTGGCCGTACCGGCCTGGCGGTTTACCTCGATTTCAAAGACTCTATAGCACGGCTTGGAAAAAATGTTATCGAAGAGCGTTATGGTAATCTCTTCCAGATGTACGAACAGATTATTGATGAAAACCCTTATGAAACCCCTATGATGATCTATCCGGCCATACATTATACCATGGGTGGACTCTGGGTTGATTATGACCTGATGACAACAGTTCCGGGCCTTTATGCCATTGGTGAATGTAATTTCTCCGATCACGGAGCTAACCGGCTTGGCGCATCAGCACTGATGCAGGGCCTCGCCGACGGCTATTTTATTCTGCCTTATACCATCGGGAATTATTTGTCAGCCGAAATACATACCAAGAGGATACCGACCGATGCCCCTGAATTTGTACAGGCTGAAAATGATATTAAAATGCAGCTCGAAATGCTGAAAAATATCAAAGGCAAACAATCGGTTGATTCTATTCATAAGAAATTCGGAAAACTGATGTGGGAGCACTGTGGCATGGGACGCACAGAGGAAAGGCTGAAGGCAGGCCTGGCCATGATACCCGAAATTAAAAAAGAATTCTGGAACGACCTGTTCATCCCCGGTGAACTGAATGATTTTAATCCTGAAATCGAAAAAGCAAGCAGGGTAGCTGATTTTATCGAACTGGGTGAACTGATCATGAAAGATGCCCTGCAGCGCCGAGAATCATGCGGAGGACACTTCCGCGAGGAAATGCAAACCGAAGAAGGCGAAGCAAAACGTGATGATGAGAACTTTACATTTGTGTCGGCATGGGAATATAAAGGCGAAGGTACAGAACCTGAATTGCACAAGGAAGAACTTACTTTTGAGGTTGCAAAACCATCGCAGAGGAGTTATAAATAGCCAATAGCCAATAGCCAATAGCCAATAGCCAATAGTCATGAGCACCGATAAATAAGACATTATAAAATATATTTGAGCCTTAAAAACAATATGGGAAATATAAATTCGTACAAAGATTTAAAAATATGGCAGCTTGGCATTGAACTGACTGTTGATATTTATAAATTGAGTAAGGATTTTCCGGTGGAAGAACGTCATAGAATTACAGCTCAGGTAAGAAGTGCATCCAGTTCAGTGCCAATAAATATTACAGAAGGATGGGGTAGGAATTCAACGAAATCATATTCTTTATTTTTGAAACAAGCCAGAGGATCCCTGTATGAGTTGGAAACAGAATTAATTATTGCAAATAAAGTTGGATATTTAAAAGAAAATTGTGAAGATATTTTCAATAAAATATCATCACTATCGAAAATGATTAACTCTTTAATAAATAAATTGGACAGTAATCAATAATATGAAAAATAATGGCTGATGGCTGATGGCTTTTGGCTGATAAATAAACTAAAATTATGGACCTAACCTTAAAAATCTGGCGTCAGGCAAATGCCCAAACAAAGGGGACATTTGAAACCTATAAAGTTACAGGAGTTTCTCCCGACAGTTCTTTTTTTGAAATGCTCGACACCCTTAATCAACAAATCATTGAGAATGGCAATGACCCCGTAGCATTTGATCACGACTGCCGTGAAGGGATCTGCGGAACATGCAGTTTGTATATCAACGGCAGGCCGCACGGTCCTAAACGCGGTATTACCACATGCCAGCTGCATATGCGCTCGTTCAGCGACGGGGATACCATAGTGATAGAACCCTGGCGCGCAAAGCCTTTCCCGATCGTAAAAGACCTGGTCGTCGACCGCTCGGCTCTTGATCTGATCATTCAGGCAGGAGGTTATGTTTCGGTAAATACCGGAGGTATTCCTGATGCCAACGCCATTCCCATACCAAAGATCAAAGCGGAACTTGCCATGGATGCCGCAGCCTGTATTGGTTGTGGCGCCTGTGTGGCGGCCTGTGCCAATGCGTCGGCTATGTTGTTCGTAGGCGCAAAAGTTTCTCAGTTTGCGTTATTGCCCCAGGGAAAAATTGAAGCCGCCGACCGTGTTCAGAAAATGGTGGCCATTATGGATGAGCTGGGATTTGGAAACTGCAGCAACACATACGCCTGTGAGGCCGAATGTCCTAAGGAAATCAAGGTGACCAACATCGCACGACTGAACCGGCAATTTTTAAAAGCGAAGGTGTGTGCAGAAAAGTATGAGGTAAAAAGCTACTAAAATAAAATTTAAGAAATTGTTTTGATTTTATCTTTTCAAATCTTTATGCGTCTTTTTTGCTGCAACTTCGTTAGATTTTTCGACATAGGATAAACTATGTCTGCAAAATCTGCCTCGTTTCGCTAAAAAATCCATCATAAATCTTATGTAACATAAAATCAAAACAGTTTCTAAGGTGTTATGTTAAAAGCCGGAAAACAATCCGGCTTTTTTTATAATTATGAGTCCGAAAAGTATGATTCTTGAAAATCAGCATTGCTCCGTCTCTAAAGAGAGGCTGATTTTCAGCGTCTTTCCCTTTAGGGTTCAGGGGCAAAAGGCGCTGAAAATATTCAATTGTGACTTTTCTGAGTGAACTCAATGTTGTATTTTTGAACCGTGTAAGTAAAGTTCAGTATAATAAAATTCAGCAATATGATACAAAAGATCAAATTCCTCCTGGCGCTGTCTGCAGCATTACTATTTGTAAATTCGGCATTTTCACAGACGGATACACTTGTATTCTGGGAATTTGCTGATTCCAACCGTATAGCCGACAAGGGGATTCCTTTGAACCTGAACCAGAAAATAAAACGTCAGAACGGATTTTCCGGTACATATTATTATGATGCGGGTGTCACAGGTCCCGGCTTGCGTACTTCGGCATGGTCGTCAGGTGCTGCCACAAAATTCTGGATGGTCGGTTTTACCACTAAAACAGGTCCGGGTACCGGGTATGTTTCATTGAAACTGTCTTCACGGCAGCAGTCTACCAATGCGGGCCCCCGTGATTTTAAGGTGGAATACAGTCTGGATACCATCAACTGGTTTCCTGTTCCCGGATCCGATACTAAAGTGCTGAATGATAACTTTGTTTCAGGAACGGTATCCATGCTTCCCCTTCCATCGGCTTGCGATACTCAGCCTGTTGTTTACCTCCGTTGGATAATGACTTCCGATTCCAATGCCGCCGGGACAGGTTTGACCACAACGGGTTACAACCGAATAGATGACATACTTATTTCTGGTCAGGAGTATCCTTTACCGCCGGAAACGATACCGCCATCCGTAACCCAAATCAGAATTCTTGGTCCGGCAACCATGGAGGTCATCTTTAATGAAGCGCTCGAACCGCTGTCTGCTCAGGAATTTACAAATTATACCTTTTCAGAATATGCGATTTGCAATTCAGCTGCGTTGATCCCCCCCGACACGGTTCTCCTGCAACTATCTGTACCATTGATAATAAATATACAGGATACACTGTATGTGGATAATATTGCAGATATTGCCGGAAATATCATGACCGGCCCCCAGAAGTTTCCGGTTCTATATTCAATTGTCGATACGCTTGTCTATTGGAATTTTGTTGATTCAAACCGCTTTGCTGATGTGGGTATTCCGGAAAATGCCGGTAAGGCTGTCAAGAGACAAAACGGGTTTACCGGAACATATTCTTATTCTTCAGGTGTTACAGGTCCCTGCCTGAGTACTTCCGGATGGACATCAGGTGCAGGAACCAAATACTGGATTGCTGAATTTACATGCAAAACGGGAGCGGATGAAGGATACACCGATCTTACACTATTTTCACGTCAGAAAAGTACCAACGCAGGCCCCCGCGATTTTGTAGCAGAATATAGTTTAGATACTATTACATGGCACCCTGTTGCGGGTTCTGGGATTCAGGCACTGAATGACAACTTTGTTTCCGGAACTATTTTTTGTTTGAGCCTGCCTCCGGCCTGCAATAAACAGGAAAAAGTGTTCATACGCTGGATCATGACTTCTGATTCTGCGGCTGCCGGCGATACGGTAACTTCAGGACAGAACAGGATTGATGATATTTTAATTACCGGTACTTTTGCGCCTGATGATATTCCTCCTGTGGTCACAGCCGTGTCAGCGATATCCTGCGATACCGTGGAGGTTGTCTTCAATGAATTGGTCGATTCTTCAGCGCTCAGCCCCGCAACCTATGTTTTCTCTTCAGGAAACAATATTGACACTGTATTTTTCGGACAGGTACAAAACACTGTTTTGCTGGTAGTCCACCCTGCACTCATTACCGGGAATACAATTTCGGTTTTCATTTCAGATATTGCTGATATTAATGGAAATATAATGACAAATACCTTGGAATTTGATGTTACCTGTTCAGGTAGTGGTATCGACAATGTTCAGGATATAGGCAGCCTGGTTTCCGTATTTCCCAATCCCTTTACGGATGTGGTTAATATACAGGTGGACCCGGTATGCCGGCTATCACCGGTTGAGATATCGGTCTATGATGGATTGGGTAAGATCATTTATCATTCAGAGAAACAGGCTTGCGACATTCAGCATAGCATTAACCTGGGTGAATGCAGCCCGGGTGTGTATTACCTGCTGGTGAAGATGGACGGAAAAGTAGCAGCATCCGAAAAATTGGTCAAATGGGATAAACACTAAAGTATTATACCGCTTACCTTAAAAACCATTCAGGGTCCATATATTGTTTGGCATGTTCCCCATACGACATTACCTTGTGTTCATCAATGTGATACGTGGCTTTTTCACCGTAAATCTTTGAAAAAATAACCTGGGATTTTTTGCCGTGTTTGTCCTCCCGCGTCAGCCGGACCAGATTGGTTTTTTCTTTATGAAACTCAATGTTGGTATGACAATAAGGGCAAAAGAAGTCCACCGCATCGCCTTTTTCGATCTCCAGCGATGAGATCATGTGGCTGGAATAATTTCCGAGTTCGGTACTGAGAAAAACCAACCCTTGTTTGTCTTTTTTATTTCTTACAATCAGAACGATGTTGTCATTCACATTCAGATGGCCTTTGCAATAAGGGCAAATATAATTTTCCATAAATTCACTTTTTAATGATATTATTGATGGTAATTCATTATTTACTATAAAATTACAATTTTTTTTTCATATTTCCAAGTTATTATCATAAATTTCAATCTTTAATGCGGTGTATAATGATGTGATACAAACTATTTTGCCTTTTTCGGAAAAAACCGGAATTGTTTTTGAATGATTTATCGTCAAAATATTAACCTGAAATAGCCCTGGGCATTTATATTTTTAATATTTTTGTTATATGTATAAAAGATTGGTTCTGATACTCCTTCCGGTTTTGTTCTTTTGTTCCTGCAAAAAAGAAAACGACAAGCTTGCGCCGCAGGTGGTCATTACTATGCCTTATGAAAATCAACAGTTTAATGTCGGTGAAACTATACATGTTAGTACGAATGTTTGCGACGACCGGCGATTGGAGTATGTATCGGTGAAACTTCTGAATGAATTTTATTCGGCTGTTTCAACCGCATATACCTTTTATCCTGAACACAATTGTTCAGATATCAATAAGGGTATCCTGATAGATGATTTATTGTTACCCACCGGATCTTACTACATTGTGGTTTCTGCTTCTGACGGCAGTAATGTAACAAATGAATTCAGAAAGATCAGAGTTCGGCAGGTTGCGAAAAGACTGAAATTTGTGTTGGCGCTGACCAAAAACGGCAACCATATTACAATAAATAAAATTGACAGCCTGAATAATATAAGCTGTATTCAATCCCTTGCTTCCGATTATTGCGGATCCGGAGTGAGTTCTGATGCACAGCAGCTTTATATCGCTGGTAGAAGCACCGGTGATATATCTGTTTACAGCATCTTTGACTGGCAAATGCTGTGGAATGTCCCGGTGATAGTCAGTCCGCCTTTTCCGTATTTCGTTGCCATAGCCATTTATGATTCCCGTCTGTACGTTTCCTTCCGTGAAGGCAGATTTGCCATATATAATGAAACGGGCAGCATAATTGCCTCACGCGTGATTGGAAACGGTGAATATCCGTTTGTTTTTTTGCCGTATAACGAATACCTGATTACCTATGAAATAAGTCCCGACGGGATACACAAGCATCTTGTCGCTTATTATAAGAGCTCCTTATCCATTTATAAAAAAATCCAGATAAATTATGAAATCCAGAAGATGTTCCCGTTAGGCGATGATCTGTTTTTATTGTTTTGCAACTTTCAGGGTCAGGGGGTGATAAAGCTCTTTTCACTTTCTACAGGTATGGTCACTGACAGATATGTTTTTGCAAACGGGACTTTCACTGATGTGGTATGCATTGCACCCTCAGCATATCTTTTCCTGTCGGGTAATGGTGTCTGGTATTTCGGATACGATCAGGTAAACTGTGAACAATGGGCAAATGCCCAGAATCCCTGCTGCATCGTATATGATGAAACCGAAGGCTGTTACTACTTTTCTGAAAACTTCTTTACAGTGAGAAAAAACCGGTTCTGGCCCAACGGAACATTAAACTCATTTAATTTTCAGGATACGGTCATTGCAATACTGCCGGTTTATAACAGGGATTGACCATGAAAAGCAAAATCATCATTACGGCCGATGGTTCCGAAACCATTTTTATCCCTGAATGGAATGAAAGTTATCATTCCAGGAACGGTGCCATTACCGAATCTGTACATATTTTTATTAACGCCGGTTATCGTTATGCAACTCAACATAAAGATGCGTTAAACATACTCGAAGTGGGTTTCGGAACGGGGCTGAATGCGTTGTTGACATTGATCGAAACCAATAACGATCAGCGGGATGTTTATTATATGGGTGTTGAGCCTTTCCGCCCGGATAAAAGATTGCTGGCCGCTTTGAATTATCCGGCGCTTACCGGGGTTCAGGATGCTGATAAGTTTTTTAAAGAAATAAACGAGACAGTCAATGCACAACCAATCACGGAACATTTCTTTTTACATGTCAGGGAGGAAAAAATAGAAGAAATTGTTTTTGAAAAATCCTTTTTCGACCTGGTTTATTTCGATGCTTTTGCACCTGCTGTATGCCCGGAGCTATGGTCGTCAGCGATTTTTGACAAGATCTGCCAGTCCATGAAAACAGGAGGTTTTTTGGTTACCTATTCCTGTAAGGGCGATGTGAAAAGAGCATTAAAATCCGCCGGTTTCAGTATCGAAAAACTGCCCGGCCCTCCGGGAAAAAGAGAGTTCATAAGGGCATTGAAATGATACGCTTATTAGTATACTACCCGGAATAGCTGAAAAACTTCTTAATCTCTTTTGATCGTAAAATCAGGATATCCTTTAATCTCGGATTTTTCAACCTCAATGTCATCTACCCTGGCCCAGGGAGGCCCCTGGCGGCACCAGGCTGCAAATGCCCTTACATCTTCTTCCCTGCCTTCGGCCTCAATATATACGTTCCCGTTGGGAAGGTTGCGGACAAATCCATGTATTCCCAGTTGTGTTGCAACATCCAGGGTGCTGTAACGAAATCCGATTTTCTGCACCCTGCCCGAAACGGTAATGTTCAAATGTATGTTCATGTGTCAGGGTGTAAGCCGTTTTGTCATCATTTCCGAAACAAGTTCAAAAAATTGGGAAGGATCCGATTTGCGCCAGAGTATCTGATTTAATTTTTCACCAAAGGCCAGGTAATAATCAATATGGCCGTGTTCAAATTCCTTAACAACATGATCCCTGAAATTCACACAGGCTATCCATCCGTCTTCAATTTCATCAAACCATTCCTCATAATACGAATCATCCGAAAAATGGAAGTTCAGGATGTTTTCGCCTATCAGTATAAACTTATTGATACCATTCCCTATTAAAATATCAATGACATTTTCCTTCAGAAATTTAATATCATTGTACAGGCAATCATTCCATTCACCGATAAATTCGAGGATTGCAAAATTTTTCCGGTAATCAGCATATAATAATTTAATGTAAAGGGTTGCCGATCCGAAACAATCCCATTGCGGATGAATTAAATAATTATACACAGCATATGAGAACTCAAATTCACTGTATGTGTTGCCATAAAAGGGCGAACGTACGTCTTCCGATGCGATGTAGAGGTGTCTCCAGTTGTAATATGGTTCGATGGTGTGCATGGATACAAAAGTACAAATTCTATCAAGAAGTACTTGAATGGGTGAGGGTAGAAGTTTGATTTTATGGAATGGACTCAAATAATTAATATTAGTTATCCTGAAAATATAACAATAGCCCGCAGTCAGTCAGAGACGCGCTTTTCTTAAGAATTATACCATATTAGTAATCCTGCCGGACAAGCGGCTCAGTGTGACAGGAGTAATGCTGTCAGTCAGAGCAGATTCTCCTGAAACAAAGTGAAAGGAGAAGATTGTCCCTGCCTGCCGGAGTGCCCGGCACGCAGGCAGGGACACATTTTTCGATGATTTAAACAGTAAATGAAGTCTTATTTGGAAAAAGAACTCTGAGTGACGAGATAACCCGCAGTCAGTCATAGCCATCCTATTCGCCAGTTGGCGGTAAGACTGCGTTCCGGCTTATTCTGTCATTTTCTCCCTGAAAGTGTCGGGGGGGTCTGCCAACTTAAATGGCCTCTGCGTAGTCACCCCGGCAGTTATGTTCGGAACAAATCTCAGTTTGGTAGAAAACAAGTTATTGTTTTTATAAGAAAATTTTTTTTAATTAACTCTATTGAAATAAAATATTTACTATTTTTGCAGCCCCAATTGTTGGGGATTCAATTATTTATTAATCATTAAAAGAAAGAGAGAATTTTTTTATGATCATTATTCCGGTAAAAGAAGGCGAAAACATTGACAAAGCCCTGAAAAAATACAAAAGGAAATTTGAAAAAACCGGCGTTGTTAAAGAACTACGCGAACGCCAGAAATTCACAAAACCTTCTGTAAAACGCAGGGAAGAAGTCTTGAAAGCTGCTTATATCCAGAAGCTCAACGACGAAAAAAACAAATAAAAGCTTCTTAATTTTTACCAGGTAAGAATAAATCTTGCTTTTTTATAATAGAATGTATATTTTTACGTTCACTTTTATAAGAAACGGGGTTTATTCTTTTTTTATTTAATGTTGGAGCGTTTTTTACATTATCTGCAGTTTGAAAAAAGATTCTCTCCTTATACGGTGACAAGTTATAAAACCGATCTGGAGCAGTTTTCGGAATTTCTTTCACAGCAGTACGGAATAAATGAGCTTTCCGGTGCTACACCGGTTATGATAAGGTCGTGGTTTGTGCAATTGATGGAGCACAAAATATCGGCACGTTCGGTCAACCGCAAAAAAGCAGCCCTGAATTCGTTTTTCAGATTTTTGAATAAGCACGGGATTTCGTCAGAAAATCCCATGATCAGGGTTTTATCGCCCAAAACATCAAAAAGACTTCCTTCGTTTGTTGAAGAAAACAAAATGATAGCGCTGCTTGATAAATATTTTCAGGAACAGGGAAATGATTTTGTAAAAATGCGTGACCATCTTATTATTGAGATGCTTTATGATACCGGTATGCGCTTGTCCGAACTGGTAAATCTTAAAGAAAACGACGTGAACATGTATCAAATGACCATAAAAGTTCTCGGAAAAAGAAACAAAGAACGTATCATACCTTATAATAACAGGCTGCAACAATTTATAAAAGATTATCTTGATTTAAAATCAAAAACTTTTATAGACAGTAGTGATAATTTTTTTATCACCGAAAAAGGAAAAAAAGTTTATCAAAAACTTGTTTATCGTATCGTAATATATTATCTTAGCGTAATAACCTCACAGGATAAAAAAAGTCCGCACGTGCTAAGACACACCTTTGCCACTCATATGCTCAACCACGGAGCTGATCTGAATTCTGTAAAAGAAATACTTGGTCATGCAAATCTTTCTGCGACACAGGTTTATACTCATAATACTATTGAAAAATTAAAAACAGTTTATAAACAGGCTCATCCCAAAGCTTAAAAAAAGGAGGTTTTTTATGAAAGTCAACATCACATCAGTTCGTTTCAAAACAGATAAAAAACTGGAAGACTATATCCAGGATAAAGTTGAAAAATTGTCGGGGCTATACGATGGATTAATAGCTTCGGAAGTTACGCTGCGAGTTGAAAAAAATGATAAAGAAAAAAATAAAGTTACCGAAATCCGCCTGATGTTACCGGGCAATGATTTGTTTGCCAGGAAACAGTCAAGTTCTTTTGAACAAGCCACAGACGTCGCTGTTGATGCACTTCGCAAACAGTTAGTTAAACACAAAGAAAAAATAAAAGGTTTATAAATAAAAAAAAAAATGAATTAATTTCTTTGTTGATAACTAAATACTTTGTAAATTTGCAGTCCTTTTTTGAAAGAGGACTGCTTTTTTTATATAAATGTTTGATTTTCAATATTAAAAAGTAGTGGCCTTGCCGGAATAGCTCAGTTGGCCAGAGCAGCTGATTTGTAATCAGCGGGTCGGGGGTTCGAATCCCTCTTTCGGCTCACGTTCTTTGAAGCGTATTTGGGGAGATTCCAGAGCGGTCAAATGGGGCAGACTGTAAATCTGTTGGCGATGCCTTCGGAGGTTCGATTCCTCCTCTCCCCACATTACAAATTGCGTTGTTTTAGCAATAAGTGTTTTTTTACACAGGCGGAAGTAGCTCATTTGGTAGAGCGAAAGCCTTCCAAGCTTTAGGTGGCGGGTTCGAGCCCCGTCTTCCGCTCCAAATAAGCCGTTGTAGCTCAGGGGTAGAGCACTTCCTTGGTAAGGAAGGGGTCATGAGTTCAATTCTCATCAATGGCTCAACATTGAATAATAAATAAATAGAATATATTAAAATCACCTAACAAACTTAAATTAAAATGGCAAAAGAAAAGTACGAACGTTCCAAACCCCATGTTAATATTGGGACAATAGGTCATATCGACCATGGCAAGACAACCTTAACGGCAGCTATCACCTTAGTTCTGTCACAGAAAGGTTTGTCAGAATTCAGATCATTCGATTCAATTGACAATGCTCCTGAAGAAAAAGAAAGAGGTATTACGATCAATACCGCCCATATCGAGTATTCAACTGCAAACAGGCACTATGCCCACGTTGACTGCCCGGGACACGCTGACTATATCAAGAACATGGTAACCGGTGCCGCCCAGATGGATGGCGCTATCCTTGTTGTTGCAGCTACCGATGGTCCTATGCCCCAGACTAACGAACATATTCTTCTGGCCCGCCAGGTTGGTGTTCCCAAGATCGTTGTTTTTATGAACAAAGTTGACCTTGTTGATGATGAAGAACTCCTGGAAATCGTTGAAATGGAAATCAGAGACAGACTCACATTTTATGGCTTCGACGGAGAAAATACACCGGTCATCAGGGGCTCTGCTTTAGGCGGATTGAACCTCGAACCCACATGGGTGGAAAAAGTTATGGAACTGATGGAAGCTTGCGATACATATATTCCTATGCCTGTCCGCGAAATTGAAAAAGATTTCCTTATGCCTGTTGAAGACGTATTTTCGATTACAGGCCGTGGAACAGTTGCCACAGGTAGAATAGAAACCGGAGTTATCAACTCAGGTGACCCTGTTGAAATTATCGGACTTGGTGCTGAAAAGCTGAAATCAGTCGTCACAGGTGTTGAAATGTTCAGGAAGATATTAGATCGTGGCGAAGCGGGTGACAATACCGGATTACTGCTCAGAGGTATTGATAAAGATCAGATTTTCAGAGGAATGGTTGTCGCTAAACCCGGTTCAGTGAAGCCTCATACCCATTTCAAAGGACAGGTTTATATCCTGAAAAAAGAAGAAGGTGGCCGCCATACCCCCTTCCATAATAAATATCGTCCTCAGTTTTATTTCAGAACTACGGATGTTACCGGTGAAGTTACCTTGCCCGAAGGCGTTGAAATGGTAATGCCCGGCGACAACCTGGTTATTGAAGTTAAGTTGATTTCTGAAATTGCCATGAACCTGAACTTACGATTTGCTATCCGTGAAGGCGGCAGAACCGTAGGCGCTGGTCAGGTAATAGAAATACTTGATTAATATAAACTGATGGCAAAGGTGTTCCGGTACTTTCCGGAATACCTTTGTTTATGATAAAGCTTGTTATGTGAGTTTAAACGGGTGTAGCTCAATTGGTAGAGTGGCGGTCTCCAAAACCGTAGGTTGTGGGTTCGATCCCTACCACCCGTGCAAATAAAAGCTTTTATGAAAAAAATAAAAAATTATATTAAAGAAAGCTACGACGAATTGGTACACAAAGTCTCATGGCCTACATGGAGTGAGCTTCAAAATAGTGCAATTGTCGTGTCCATTGCTTCCCTGATTATCGCAGTTGTGGTATATCTGATGGACGTGACATTCAGTACGTTGCTGAAACAGTTTTACAGTCTGTTTTAGTTTTATCAAAATCGTTGTTCTGTCAATTTCATTATATATCTCCCAAGGGAGTTTAATTTATGAGCGATCAAGTTAAAAAATGGTATGTTGTAAAAGCCATCAGTGGTAAAGAAAAGAAGGTCAAGGAGTTGATTGAAAGTGAGATCAATCATCAGAATCTTAAAGACTTTGTATCACAGGTGCTGATACCAACGGAAAAAGTTTACCAGGTACGAAAAGGTAAAAAAATCAGCAAGGAAAGAAATTTTTTTCCTGGTTACGTGTTGATTGAAGCCTTGCTCGTAGGTGAGGTTGCTCATATAATTAAAAATGTCCCCGGCGTATTGGGCTTCCTGGGTTCAAAAGGTGAACCTATTCCAATGAGAACCGCCGAAGTTAACAGGATATTGGGCAAAGTTGACGAACTCTCCGAAAAAGGGGAAGAAATCAGCGAGCCATTTATCATCGGAGAATCTGTAAGGGTAATTGACGGACCTTTTAACAGTTTCAGCGGTATTATCGAAGAAGTGAATGAAGAAAAGAAAAAACTAAAAGTGATGGTCAAGATCTTCGGCAGAAAAACCCCTCTGGAACTTAGTTTTATGCAGGTTGAAAAAGAATGACGGTTTATTGTTTTACTATGCTAAATTAAAAAAAAATGGCAAAAGAAGTAAGCGGAATTATCAAATTACAAATCAAAGGCGGAGCAGCTAATCCTTCACCACCTGTAGGCCCTGCATTGGGTGCCAAAGGCGTGAATATTATGGAATTCTGTAAGCAGTTCAATGCCCGTACGCAGGACAGCGTAGGGAAACTTATCCCTGCTATTATCACTGTTTATAAGGATAAATCCTTTGATTTCATTATCAAAACTCCCCCCGTTGCAGTGCAGTTGCTCGAAGCAACCAAAAAGCAAAAAGGATCAGCAGAACCCAACCGGAATAAAATAAGTTCCATCAGCTGGGATCAGGTGAAACAAATTGCTGAAGCCAAAATGGTGGATATGAATTCATTTACACTTGAATCGGCGATGAAAATGGTTGCGGGTACTGCACGCAGTATGGGAATATCTGTTCAGGGAAATCCACCTTTTACAGTATAATAAGTGGTAAACTTTTAACTTTTGAACAATGGCTAAAATTACAAAGAAAAGAAAAGAGGCAATAAAACTCATCGATAAAAAATCGGCTTTATCCTTAGACGAGGCTGCTGCAATGGTGAAAAAAATCACCTATACTAAGTTTGACTCGTCTGTTGATATTGACGTGCGCCTGGGTGTTGACCCCCGAAAAGCCGATCAGATGGTACGCGGTATCGTTACATTACCTCACGGAACAGGCAAGAAGGTCAGGGTTTTGGTTTTGTGCACTCCTGATAAAGAAGAGGAAGCAAAAAATGCCGGAGCCGACTATTACGGTCTTGATGATTACATTGCCAGGATTAAAGAAGGATGGACCGACGTAGATGTCATTATAACTATGCCGAGTGTTATGCCGAAAGTTGGTGCTTTAGGCCGTGTCCTTGGTCCGCGTGGGCTGATGCCGAATCCTAAATCAGGAACGGTCACCATGGATGTTGGTAAAGCGGTGAAAGAGGTCAAAGCCGGTAAAATTGATTTTAAAGTCGATAAATTTGGTATCATCCATGCCGGTATTGCCAAGGTTTCGTTCGATAGCAATAAAATAGCCGACAACGCCAGAGAAATTCTGCAGACTATTCTCCGATTGAAACCTTCATCCGCCAAGGGTACTTATATTAAGAGCATTTATATGTCTTCTACTATGAGCCCGGGTATTCAGATCGACACAAAATCAGTAATTTAATTTTTAACAAGGAAATAATCTGAAATTTATGAAAAAAGAAGAAAAAGAAAAAGTTATTGAGGCCTTGAGCAATACGCTGAAGTCTGCCAGTAACTTTTATGTAACGGATATTTCCGATTTGACTGTTGCTACCACGAACGAACTTCGTCGTTTATGTTTTAAACGCAACATAAAGCTCACCGTTGTAAAAAATACATTGCTTAAAAAAGCAATGGAACGTTCCGAACGGAATTTTGAATCATTATATCCCGTGCTGAATGGCGGCACCTCTTTAATGATGTGCGAAACCGCAAATGTCCCGGCAAAATTGATCACCGAATTCAGAAAGACTTTCAGGTTGGAAAAACCAATTTTAAAAGGAGCTTTCATTGAGGAATCAACTTATCTGGGCAACGATCAGCTTTCAGTACTTGTTGCACTGAAATCCAAAAATGAGCTTATCGGAGATATCATCGGATTACTGCAGTCACCCGCAAAGAATGTTATCAGTGCTTTGCAGTCGGGTGGCCACACGATTTCAGGTATCGTGAAAACATTATCAGAAAAACCTGAATAAATCAATTAATAAAAAAATCTTTTTGTAAACCAATTAAAACTTTAATAAAATGGCAGATTTAAAGGCTTTTGCAGAACAGTTAGTTAATTTAACCGTAAAAGAAGTTAACGAATTAGCAAAAATTTTGAAAGACGAATACGGAATTGAACCCGCAGCAGCAGCAGCAGTCGTTGCCGCTCCGGCAGCCGGAGCCGCCGAAGGTGGTGCCGAAGCTGAAGAAAAAACGCGCTTCGACGTGATTTTAAAATCAGCAGGTCAGGCTAAATTAGGTGTGGTAAAACTTGTAAAAGAGTTAACCAGCCTGGGATTAAAAGAAGCTAAGGAATTAGTTGATGCAGCTCCTAAAGCGATAAAAGAAGGAATCAGCAAAGACGAAGCTAACGCATTAAAAACCCAACTGGAGGAGGCTGGCGCTGAGGTTGAAATTAAGTAAAGAAAAATAAAGAATATAATAGTTCAGATACCCTCGTTGAAGGGTGTCTGAACATTGTTTTTATACACGTTCATTAAATTATTTTTTCTCAACTTAAAACCTTACGACTTTGGCTTCAAATAAAATTGAAAGAATCAACTTTGCATCCACAAAAGTCCAGGCAGAATACCCTGACTTTCTTGATATCCAGGTCAAGTCATTTCAGGACTTTTTCCAGTTAGAAACCACTCCTAAAAACAGGCAAAATGAGGGTTTGTACAAAGTTTTCGCGGAAAACTTCCCCATTTCGGATGCACGAAATAATTTTGTTTTAGAATTTCTGGATTATTTTATCGACCCTCCGAGGTACGGAATTGAAGAGTGTCTGGAACGGGGTCTCACATTTAGTGTGCCGCTCAAAGCCAAACTGAAACTCTATTGTACCGACCCGGAACATGAAGATTTTGAAACGATCATTCAGGATGTTTACCTTGGTATGATACCCTATATGACACCCAAAGGTACATTTATTATTAATGGCGCCGAAAGGGTGGTCGTTTCACAATTACATCGTTCACCAGGCGTTTTCTTTGGGAAAACAAGACACGCCAATGGCCAGACCTTGTACTCTGCACGCATTATTCCTTTTAAAGGTTCGTGGATTGAGTTTGCCACCGATATCAATAATGTGATGTATGCCTACATCGACCGCAAAAAGAAATTACCCGTCACCACATTGTTAAGAGCAATTGGTTTTCAGTCTGATAAAGAGATTCTTGAAATATTCCAACTGGCAGATGAAATAAAAGTCAGCCGTTCTGCATTAAAGAAACTTATTGGCCGGAAACTCGCTGCACGCGTTGTACGTTCCTGGATAGAAGACTTTGTTGACGAAGATACCGGTGAAGTCGTATCTATTGAACGTACGGAAGTGCTTATTGATCGTGAAACTCAGATTGAAAATGAGCACATCGACATCATTGTTGACGCCGGTGTGAAAACGATACTCATTCATAGCGAACTCAACAGCAGTACGGACTACTCCATCATTTTTAATACCCTGCAGAAAGACACAGCCAATTCTGAAAAAGAAGCTGTGGAATTTATCTACAGGCTGCTCAGAAATGCCGAACCTCCTGATGAAGATACCGCAAGAGGTATCATTGATAAATTATTTTTCTCCGACAAAAGATACGATCTCGGTGATGTGGGCCGTTACAGAATCAATAAAAAACTCAATTTTGATGATAATGTAACTACCAAAGTACTCACCAAAGAAGATATTATCTCCATCATAAAGTATCTTGTTGAACTTCAGAATCTGAAAACTGAGGTTGATGATATCGACCATTTAAGTAACCGTCGGGTTCGTACTGTTGGAGAGCAATTGTATGGACAATTCGGTGTTGGCCTGGCACGTATGTCCCGTACCATCCGTGAGAGAATGAATGTGCGTGATAATGAGGTGTTTACTCCTGCGGATCTGATCAATGCCAAAACACTGTCGTCGGTCATCAATACCTTTTTTGGAACCAACCAGCTATCGCAATTTATGGATCAGACAAACCCCCTATCAGAACTTACTCATAAGAGAAGGATTTCTGCCCTGGGACCCGGAGGTTTGTCGCGTGAAAGAGCCGGTTTTGAAGTCCGTGACGTTCATTACACCCATTATGGACGTTTGTGTACGATTGAGACTCCCGAAGGTCCGAATATAGGACTTATTTCCTCACTCTGCGTTTATGCAAAGATCAATAAGCTCGGGTTTATCGAAACACCTTATAATATTGTCGAAAATGGCAAGGTGAAAATGAATGATAAGCCGGTATACCTTACCGCAGAAGAAGAAGAAGACAAAGTGATTGCACAGGCAAGTACTCCTTATGACAAAACCTCAGGGAAGTTTGTTAATGAGCAGGTTAAAGCGAGGTTTCAGGCTGATTACCCTATTCTTGAACCGACGAAAATAGGATTGATGGATGTGGCGCCCAACCAGATAGCTTCTATTGCCGCTTCGCTGATCCCATTTCTTGAACATGACGACGCCAACAGGGCTCTCATGGGTTCAAACATGATGCGGCAGGCTGTTCCTTTAATGGTGCCTGAAGCTCCTATTGTTCAAACCGGACTGGAAGGAAAAGTTGCAAAAGATTCACGGGTGCTCATCAATGCTGAAGGTAACGGCGTAGTGAAAATTGTTGACGCAACAGAGATCGTCATCGAATACGAACGTTCCGACAGGGAAAGAAAAGTCAGCTTTGAAGACGATATTAAAAGATATGCCCTGCCCAAATTCGTTAAAACCAACCAGAACACGTGTATAAATCTTAAACCCATTGTCCGTAAAGGCCAGAAAGTTAAAAAAGGTGATGTGCTGTGTGAAGGTTATGCCACCCAAAACGGGGAACTGGCATTAGGCCGCAACCTCAAAGTGGCGTTCATGCCCTGGAAAGGTTATAATTTTGAAGATGCTATTGTAATTTCAGAACGTGTGGTGCGTGAAGATGTTTTTACTTCGCTGCATGTTGAGGAGTTTGTTCTGGAGGTTCGCGAAACCAAACGAGGCATGGAAGAACTGACCAACGATATTCCCAATGTCAGCCTCGAAGCCACTGCCAACCTCGATGAAAACGGTATCATCAGAATCGGAGCAGAAGTGAATGAAGGCGATATCCTTATCGGTAAGATCACTCCCAAAGGTGAAACAGACCCTACCCCTGAAGAAAAACTGCTGCGTGCCATATTCGGTGATAAAGCCGGCGACGTAAAAGATGCATCATTAAAAGCGCCACCATCTATGAAAGGTGTCGTGATCGACAAAAAACTTTTTTCACGGGTTATCAGGGATAAAAAAGACAGGGTAAAAGAAAAGGAAACCCTGAAGGATTTTGAAGACCAGTTTAATAAATCTTCATACGACCTGAAACAAAAGCTGGTGGATAAATTACTTGATATCCTTGAGAATAAAACTTCTCACGGTGTTTATGATAATCTTAAGGTAGAACTGATCCCCAAAAAGGCGAAATTCACACACAAAGCGCTGATGGCTTTGGATTATACGGTAATTAACCCTACCAAATGGACGGCCGACAAGGATGTTAATGAGCTTGTCAAACAGTTGCTCCACAATTATACCATAAAATATCGTGAACTGCTCGGAATTTTTAACAGGAATAAATTCATAGAAACAGTGGGTGATGATTTGCCATCAGGCATTGTTAAACTGGCCAAAGTCTATGTAGCCAAGAAACGTAAACTCAAGGTCGGTGATAAAATGGCAGGACGTCACGGAAACAAAGGTATTGTTGCCCGTATCGTGCGCGATGAGGATATGCCTTTCCTTGATGACGGAACCCCTGTTGATGTGGTGCTTAACCCCCTCGGCGTACCTTCGCGTATGAACCTGGGACAGATTTATGAAACTGTTCTGGGATGGGCCGGGCAAAAACTCCAAATGTCATTCGATACCCCCATTTTTAACGGAGCTACCCTTGAAGATATCAATGATTATATGGCGAAAGCAGGTTTACCGGCAAACGGCAAAGTATATCTGCGCGACGGCGGAACCGGAGAATGTTTCGACCAGCCGGCAACCGTAGGCGTCATCTATATGTTGAAACTCCATCATCTCGTTGACGATAAAATGCACGCCCGTTCAATAGGCCCATACTCACTGATTACGCAGCAACCGCTCGGTGGTAAAGCACAGTTCGGAGGACAACGTTTCGGTGAAATGGAAGTCTGGGCGCTCGAAGCTTTTGGAGCCGCTAATATTCTGCAGGAAGTGCTGACCATAAAGTCAGACGATGTCACCGGCCGTGCCCGCGCATACGAGGCGATCGTGAAAGGAGAAAACATGTCCATACCGGGTGTGCCCGAATCTTTTAACGTACTCGTTCACGAACTGAGAGGCTTAGGCCTTAATATCACTTTTGAAGAATAATGTTTGTTCCTGAATTTTGGAAATAGAAATATAAATATATGGCTTTTAGAAAAGAATTAAACACCAAAGGCAATTTTTCTAAAATAACAATAAGTTTAGCCTCGCCTGAACATATACTTGAACGTTCAAGCGGCGAGGTGCTGAAGCCGGAAACCATTAATTATCGCACATACAAACCCGAACGCGATGGTTTGTTCTGTGAGCGTATTTTTGGTCCGGTGAAAGACTGGGAATGTCATTGCGGAAAATATAAACGTATCCGTTACAAAGGTATCGTCTGTGACCGTTGCGGAGTTGAAGTTACAGAAAAAAAAGTAAGAAGAGAACGTGTAGGACATATTCAGCTGACGGTTCCGGTGGCGCATATCTGGTTTTTCAGATCGCTGCCTAATAAAATCGGCGCGCTGCTGGGTATGCCTTCCAAAAAACTCGAAACAATTATTTACTACGAACGTTATGTCGTAATAAATCCCGGGATCAAGGAGGGGTTGAACTATCTCGATTTTCTCACTGAAGAAGAATATTTCAATGTGCTTGAAGAACTTCCAAAGGAAAATCAGTACCTCGAAGACACCGACCCCAACAAATTTGTTGCAAAAATGGGCGCCGATGCAATTTATGATCTCTTAATGCGCCTCGACCTCGATAGTTTGTCTTATACTTTAAGAGACAAAGCGAACAACGAAACTTCACAGCAACGTAAACAGGACGCATTGAAACGCCTGCAGGTTGTGGAAGCATTTAGGGAAGCCAACCTCCGTATGGAGAATAACCCCGAATGGATGATTGTCAAAGTTGTCCCGGTGATACCTCCCGAACTACGTCCGCTGGTGCCACTTGATGGTGGAAGATTTGCCACCTCCGACCTTAATGATCTGTACCGCAGGGTTATTATCAGAAATAACCGCCTGAAAAGGCTTATAGAGATCAAAGCTCCTGATGTCATCCTTAGAAATGAAAAGCGTATGCTTCAGGAAGCCGTCGATTCTTTATTTGACAATTCCAGAAAAGCAAAAGCAGTCAAAACAGAATCCAACCGTGCATTGAAATCCTTGAGCGACAGCCTCAAAGGTAAACAGGGACGTTTTCGTCAGAATTTACTTGGAAAACGTGTCGACTATTCGGGACGTTCGGTCATTGTGGTGGGCCCTGAACTTAAACTGAATGAGTGTGGTATCCCCAAGGAAATGGCCTCCGAACTGTTCAAACCGTTCATCATCAGGAAGATGCTGGAAAGAGGTATTGTGAAAACAGTGAAATCGGCAAAAAAGATTGTCGACCGCAAAGATCCGGTGGTATGGGATATCCTTGAAAACGTTCTCAAGGGACACCCTGTGATGCTCAACCGCGCCCCGACCTTGCACCGCCTTGGGATACAAGCGTTTCAGCCTAAACTTATCGAAGGCAAGGCTATACAGCTGCACCCCCTGTGCTGTACGGCTTTTAATGCCGACTTCGACGGTGACCAGATGGCCGTTCATGTGCCGTTGGGAAATGCTGCCGTGCTCGAAGCCCAGATACTGATGCTCGCATCACACAATATTCTCAATCCGGCCAACGGCGCCCCGGTGACAGTCCCTTCACAGGACATGGTACTGGGATTGTACTATACCACCAAGGGAAGAAAAAGCATACCCGAAAATCCTGTTAAAGGAGAAGGTTTCACTTTCTATGGTCCTGAAGAAGTGATTATTGCCTATAATGAAAAGAGAGTTGACCTTCATGCTTTTATCAAAGTAAAAGTGAATGTGAAGGAAGACGGTAAAATTGTTAATAAGCTTATTGAAACCACCGTCGGAAGAGTATTGTTTAACCAGGTTGTTCCCAGAGAATATGGATATATCAATCAACTGCTGACTAAAAAAGCCTTACGCGATATCATTGGCGAAATTCTCAAGATTTCAGGAACAGCCCGTACGGCGCAGTTTCTCGATGATATCAAAGAACTTGGTTTCACCATGGCTTTTAAGGGTGGATTATCATTTAATCTGGGGGATCTGGTAGTGCCTCAGATAAAACCTGAGATGATCGCAAAAGCTGAAACTGAGGTCGCTGAAATAAAAAGTAATTATGGCGCAGGATTGATCACCAACAGTGAACGATACAACCAAATCATTGACGTGTGGACACATACCAACTCCCGTCTTACGCAAACTCTTATGAACCAGCTGGCCAATCACATGCAGGGTTTTAACCCGGTATACATGATGCTTGACTCAGGCGCCCGTGGTTCTAAAGAACAGATACGTCAGTTATGCGGGATGAGGGGGCTGATGGGAAAACCACAGAAATCAGGAGCCACAGGCGGCGAAATCATCGAAAACCCGATTTTGTCAAACTTCAGGGAAGGCTTATCGGTTTTGGAATATTTTATTTCTACGCACGGCGCCCGCAAAGGTCTTGCCGATACCGCTCTGAAAACTGCTGATGCCGGTTACCTCACACGACGCCTGGTAGATGTTACACAGGATGTGATTATTTCCGAACAGGATTGTGGTACCTTAAGAGGACTTACCATCACCGCACTCAAAAAGAACGAAGATGTTGTGGAAACATTGCATGACCGTATTCTCGGACGCGTGACACTGCACGATATCTATCATCCGCAAACCGGAGAACTTATTATCAAGGCAGGGGAAGAACTTACAGAAAGTTTTTGTGATATTATTGCCCAGTCTCCTTTTGACAGCGTTGAAATTCGTTCTGTTCTCACCTGCGAGTCACACCACGGGGTATGCGCTAAATGTTACGGAAGAAACCTCGCCACGGGTAAACTTGTCCAGAAAGGGGAGGCCGTCGGGGTTATTGCAGCACAGTCTATCGGTGAACCAGGTACACAGTTGACACTCCGGACTTTCCACGTTGGAGGTGTGGCCGGTGTGAACATTGCTTCATCATCAAAAATTGAAGCAAAATACGACGGTATGCTTGAAATAGAAGAACTTCGTTCGGTGCATTATACCAACGATCAGGGCAAAGATTTTAATATCGTTATCGGCCGTTCTGCCGAAATGAAAATTGTGGACCAGAACACCAAAACTGTCCTTACTTCCGGAAACATTCCCTATGGTTCAAACCTGTTTTTCAAAAACGGCGACCTTGTGAAAAAAGGGAACCTGATCTGTGACTGGGATCCTTTTAATGCGTTGATCGTTTCCGAAGTGCCCGGCAAAGTGGTATTTGAAGATATCATAGAAAATGTTACTTTCCGTGAAGAATCTGATGAACAGACAGGTTTCCATGACAAAGTCATCATTGAAACCAGGCACAAGGCCAAAAATCCGCTGATAAAGATCGTAAATGAAAAAACCAAAGAGGTTATTAAACAGTATGATATGCCGGTAGGCGCGCATATCAAGGTAACCGAAGGCCAGAAGTTGAAAGCAGGGGATGTTTTGTGCAAAATACCCAGGTCTGTAGGTAAATCCGGTGACATTACCGGAGGTCTGCCGAGGGTAACCGAATTGTTTGAAGCACGTAATCCTTCTGAACCCGCTATTGTTAGCGAAATTGACGGCGTAGTATCTTTCGGCAAAAAACTCAAACGCGGAAGCAAGGAGATTATTATTACCTCCAAAACCGGCGAAAGCAAAAGTTATCTCGTTGCAACTACCAAACAGATACTGGCACAGGAAAATGATTATGTAAAAGCCGGTGATAAACTGTCTGATGGAGCAATTACTCCTGCTGATATTCTTGCCATTAAAGGTCCTACCAATGTTCAGGAATATATTGTTAACGAAATTCAGGAAGTTTACCGTTTACAGGGTGTAAAGATCAACGACAAGCATTTTGAAGTGGTTGTGCGCCAGATGATGCGTAAAGTGGAGATCGAAGATCCGGGAGATACCCGTTTCCTCGAAGGAGAGCTCGTGAATAAGATAGATTTTCAGGAAGAAAATGACTGGATCTACGGTAAAAAAGTTATCGTTTTTCCGGGCGATGAAACCAACTATAAACCCGGACAGATCATCCCTGCGCGTAAACTGAGAGACGAGAATTCTGTGCTTAAACGTAAGGATAAAAAACTGATTGAAGCCCGTGATGCCCGCCCGGCTACAGCCCGACAGGTATTACAAGGTATTACCCGGGCCTCGTTACAGACAAAAAGCTGGATATCAGCAGCTTCGTTCCAGGAAACTACAAAAGTACTTACCGATGCTGCCGTGTATGCCAAGTCAGACGATCTCCTCGGGTTGAAAGAAAATGTTATTGTCGGACACCTGATACCGGCGGGTACGGGCTTACGCGAGTACGATAAAATTATCGTCAGCACCAGGGAAGAATATGAAAATCTGTTAGCTTCCAAAGAAAAAGAAGATATCAGAACAGATAAGGAATAGTATTATTATGATGTTGTATCACCGGGCATCATGTCCGGTGATGCTTTTTTAAAGCTTAACCATGGAAAAGAAAAACGAACAACAACTGAACATCGAACTTTCTGAAGATATTGCAGAAGGTATTTATTCAAACCTGGCGGTTATTACCCATTCCCATTCGGAATTTATTGTGGATTTTGTGAAAATTATGCCCGGAATTCCTAAGGCCAAAGTAAAATCACGTATCATCCTCACCCCGCAACATGCCAAGCGCCTGCTTAATGCCCTGAAAGACAATATCTCAAAATTTGAAGATAATTTCGGAACCATAGATGATGACAATCCTATGGATCTGTCCAATTTGACCTTTGGCGGGCCTACGGCGCAGGCTTAAGGTTCTTTCCTGCTTTATTACATTATGCAGCATTAATACTTACAGCTAATAAGCTGTTATTATTTCCCGGACACAATTTGTTCCATTGGTGGTAAACCGAATCAGATGTCCTGAAAATGATCTCAAATGCCCAAAATGAATAGTCATTATGGATGTTGCACATCCTGCCGGGTCGTATCGGAAACATGCATCGTAAGCAGCATCGTATTTGATTACCTCTCATAATACCTGTCAATACTTTTCCTGCGTGGTATTCGAAAGTTTAAATGGCCTAATACTCTGTAAAGGTCAGAACTTATGTTTCTGCAAAAAATGGTTCAGATTATCTTCAATCCTGCGCAAAACATTTGCGGAATCTTCCTTAACAAATTTTTCTCCTGTAATATTCTCGAACAGTTCAATATACCGATCAGAAATATTGCTGATGATTGGTCCGGTCATTTCAGGAACCTGCTGGCCATCCTTGCCCTGGAACCCATTTTCCATCAGCCATTCCCTTACAAATTCTTTGGAAAGCTGTTTCTGTGGCAGGTTTTCATTCTGCAGGTCTTCGTAACCCTGCTTATAAAAATACCGTGAGGAATCCGGGGTGTGTATCTCATCGATCAGGATGATCCTGTCATCTTTTTTCCCGAACTCATATTTGGTATCAACGAGTATCAGCCCCATTCTTTCAGCGATCTCCGAACCCCGCTGAAAAAGCCGGTATGTATAATTTTCGAGTTGCTCATAATCCTCCTCTGAAACAAGCCCATGACGGATGATCGCTTCTTTCGATATGTCTTCATCATGCCCTGCGGATTCTTTGGTGGTAGGGGTGATGATGGGCGAGGGAAATTTATCGTTTTCTTTCATGCCGTCGGGCATGGCAACCCCGCACAGAATGCGTTTTCCGCTTTTATATTCGCGCCAGGCATGTCCTGAGAGATATCCCCTGATGACCATTTCCACCTTAAAAGGCTCGCACCTGATGCCTGCCGTGACCATAGGGTCAGGAACGGCAATTTTCCAGTTGGGGACAATATCTTCTGTAGCATCCAGAAACCTGGCAGCGATCTGGTTCAGTACCTGGCCTTTATAGGGTATACCTTCAGGCATCACCACATCGAAAGCCGATATGCGGTCGGTCACAACCATCAGCAGCAATTTATCATCAATATTATAGACATCTCTGACTTTTCCCTGGTAAAAACTGACTTGTCCGGGAAAGTTAAAATTCGTTTTTGTTATGGCATGGTTCATAGAACGATGATGTTTTTTAATAATCCGTGTAATCAGCAAGAAGTTTGAAATGGAGTTCATAATTGCCTGCCGAGAAATCTGTGGATATCCAGAGTTCATCATTTTTCAGGCGCAAGATCTTCCATTCTGTTGACTTACTTAGCACCGGAACGGTACAAAAAATATCGGTGGAAATAGATTCGTAAGGAGCCAGCGGCAACATCGCAAAAGTGATTTTGTCTTTCTTCTCATTCAGGATAAGATCGGAATTGGCAATAAGGTTGCCATCGGTATGAGATATGCTTATAAAATAATCCCCGCCCCAATCTGAGTATATGCTGAAGGGATATAATTCGAGGTGACTTGAGAAAAATCCTGTTGAAATATTTTTTTCATCGAACAAAATATCGGTGACTTCCCATTTACCCGTCAGCCTTTTTTCGGCAGAGCGGAGACTCACGGCAGGACCGTCCTCATACTTATTGCAGGAATTAAAAACAATGGCTAAAAGAACTGGCAATAAAACACTTTTCATAGTTCTGAAGAATATGCATTAATGATTTCTGTAATAAGTTTATGCCGGATGATATCAGTATTATCAAAATAAATTATGTCGATCCCTTTGATTTTCTTAAGAATGTCAAGGGCATGAACCAGTCCGGAGGTTTGGTTTTTCGGAAGGTCAATCTGTGTTATGTCTCCTGTGACGATGAACCTTGCCGAGCGTCCCATGCGGGTAAGAAACATTTTCATCTGGCTGATGGTGCAGTTCTGGGCCTCATCGAGTATGACGAATGCATTGTCGAGGGTGCGGCCACGCATAAATGCCAGCGGGGCAATTTCTATGATCCGTTCTTCGATGTACTGGCTGAGTTTCTGCGTGGGTAACATATCCCATAGTGCATCATACAAAGGTTGCAGGTAGGGGTCCAGTTTTTCTTTAAGGTCGCCGGGCAGAAAGCCAAGATTTTCGCCGGCCTCCACAGCCGGACGGGTGAGTATGATACGTTTTACCTCTTTGTTGCGTAAAGCGCGAACGGCCAGCGCCACGGCAGTATAGGTCTTGCCTGTTCCCGCAGGGCCAATGGCAAATATCAGGTCGTTATGCGGGCTGCTGTTTACCATCACTTGCTGATGAGCAGTGCGGGCTTTTATCAGGGTGCCTCGTTGTCCGTGTAATATAAGGTTATCGTCTGTCTTGTCTTCATTCCCGGAAATAGCCGAGCCGGGATTTATGGTTTCCCCGATGATCTCAGGAGAGATAAAACCCTTGCTGTTGTATTGTTTTATGAGGCTGTCTACGATATGCTCAAAGGATTTCAGCTCATTTTTGTCGCCTATGATTTTCAGGGTATTATCGCGGGCGATGATCTTGATTTTTGAAAAATGAGTTTTAAGAATTTCAAGGTTTTGATCGTGGGCGCCAAAAAAATCTACGGGGTCGATAAATTCTAATGTTATGATTTTTTCGCTCATCAAATACCTGAAAAATGGATAAATTTTGAACAAAATTAATAAAATTTGCTTTGCAGCGCCTTAAAATTTGTATTTTTGAAGCCATTATATTTCAGGATACATGGCTATTGTAACATTAACCAGCGACTGGGGTTTGACCGATCATTATGTTGCAGCTGTTAAAGGCGCCATTCTGAGTGCCTCGCCCGGTACCACCATCGTGGATATTACCCATAGTATTACAAAATACAGCCTTGCCGAAACGGCCTACATTATCAGGAATGCCTACAAAAATTTCCCTCAGGGCACCATTCATATCGTTGGAGTTAATTCTGATGAAACAAAAGGTTCTTCACACATTATCGTATTTTACGACGGACACTATTTTATCGGCGCCGACAACGGAATTTTTTCACTTTTGTGCGAAACCAAACCTGGTAAAATAATCAAAATAAGCAACTTGCCTGCTCCGAAATACAAGACCTTTCCTTCGCTGGATATTTATGCCCCGGCTGCATGCCATCTGATCGAAGGTAAAGATGCTGAAAGGCTCGGTGAGAGCGGCAGTGAACTGTTCAAACTATCCAGCTATCTGCCTATTAACGAACCTAATGCCATCAAGGGCATTGTTATTTATTTTGATTCATACGATAATGCAATTACCAATATTTCAGAAAAAATATTCAATGAGGTCGGGAACGGGCGTAAGTTTACTGCTTTTTTCAGAAATGAGGAACAACGCGAAATAAAGAACACCTATTCTGAGGTTGCCGATGGCGAAATCGTCCTTGTTTTCGGAACCACAGGATTGCTTGAAATAGCCCTCAGCAAAGGCAGCGCGCGTAATCTGCTCGGATTGAATATTTACGACCCGATCCGGTTCGAGTTTGAAGAATGATGTTTGAAACGGATAAATTTCCCATGTTCCGAAATCTGTATTTCTGCGTTAATTCATAAGAATAATTTTCCGGCCAGATTGCGCTGAAACTTCTGAAACATCAGTGAAGGAAGTTTTGATCGAAGTCGAACGGAGACAAGTTTAAAATTTTTTTTCTTTGAGTCACTCTTCCTATTCCTGAAATATGTAGGGAAAATCAATTTGTCCTGTGGGATTAAGTGCCAACAAATTGATTTTCTTTAAAAAAAGAATAAAAAAATAATTCATCAATTCAAAACAGATCCTCAGGCTCTGAACTATGCAAATAAAAAAGAAACATTTTGCGCAATGAAAACGCCAGTTTCTGGACTTACCGACAAAAAACGGATTTTTCTGTCATAAATCCGTGCTGCTGAACATGCCGAAGCAAGCATTTTTGCAGCAAACACAACAAAAATCTGCGTTTTCTTGCGGACACCGTTTATATTTCTGCTTATCAGTCATTCATTAGAAATATAAAAAATAACTTGATTTCATTTTGTAAATACTTTATCTTTGTTTTTGATAAATAATTATTAATGTCAAAAACATTAACTTATAAATCGTAGCACCATGAAAACTAATATGGGAATCATTGATAAAGGCATCAGGTTTATTTTAGCAATTGTCATTATTATACTTTTTGCGATAAAAGTTATACCCAACAACGAATGGTGGAGCTACGCCCTTCTTTTGATCGGACTGTTTTTTGCCATAACCAGTTTATTGGGCTTTTGCCCGCTTTACCGGCCCTTAAAAATAGATACGCGGTCGTACGAGAAAAAAAAAGCAGACCGGAGAAATAATAGGTCGGAACATATCACCTGATTAATCTTTTAAATCCGTTTTTTTGACAGTTTGTCAGATAAGGAATTATGGCATGTTATTTGTTATTAAGAAACAGTCTAAATAAAAATAACATGAACACAATTATCATGGCGCTATTAATAGCGCTTAATTTGTCGGAGATAACAAATGAACAAAACAACAGAACAACAAACTTAAAAAACAGTATTATGGAAACAAAAGAAAACATAAATGCAACGGAATTTGAATTCAAATCCCTGCCATACAGCTATGACGCACTGGAACCATTTATTGACAAAATGACCATGGAAATCCATTATTCGAGGCATCACAAAGCCTATTTCGATAATTTTGTAAAAGCCATAAGCGGCACTCCGATGGAGCAGATGACCTTAGTAGAAATATTTGCCGGAGTGAGTAAATTCCCTGCTGCTGTGCGTAACAACGGCGGCGGGTATTTCAACCATGAACTTTACTGGGAAAACATGGCGCCAAATGGTGTCGGGATGTCAGAAAAATTTAAAACCCTGCTCATTATGCATTTTGGGTCACTCGAAACGTTTAAAGAAGATTTTATCAATGCCGGAATGACACGTTTTGGCAGTGGCTGGGCATGGCTTTGCGTTGATGATAAAGGAGGTATGTTTATAAGTTCTACACCCAACCAGGATAACCCTTTGATGGATGTCGCAGAAAAAATAGGAACACCGGTACTTGCCATGGACGTGTGGGAACATGCTTATTATTTAAAATACCAGAACAAGCGGGCTGATTATATCAGTTCCTTTTGGAACGTTATCAACTGGAAAGTGGTTGAAGAACGGTATCATAAAGCTATAAACAAATAATATTTACAACTATGAAAAAGAACATGGGAATAACCGACAGGATTATCAGGACACTCTTAGCCATCACATTTATTATCCTTTTTGCTACAGGTGTTTTGAGCGGAATATGGGGAACAATTCTTCTGATTTTAGCCGGAATATTTCTTCTTACCAGCATTATTGGCTTTTGTCCGCTCTATCTGCCTTTTGGAATTAAAACCATTTGCAAAAGCTGTGAAAAAGCACAATAAGCGTAACAAATTTTGGTTGTGCATACAAGCCGGTCGTTTGGCCGGCTTTTTTATTGCAAATTGTTTAATTTTACAGGGCTTAATCAAAACGAATAATGGTAAAAAACAAAATAAACCTTAATCAAAAATTATTCGCCTATTTTTTTTCGTTAAGTATGCTCACAATTTTGGTTTTGAGTCTATACTCATATTTTTCAGCAAAAAATGCATTAATGACCCGAACGTATGAGCAATTAAACTCAGTTAAATTTGAAAAACAACAAAATATTGAGCGGTTTTTTAATGACCGTTTGAATGAAGCAAAAATTATTTCAAATTATAATAATTGGGTCAAAATTTTAAATGTTTTAGCATTATTCAATGATGGCAAAACCCCGGAAAAAATAATAAAATCCTCAATTACAGAAGAATACAATTTGCACTTAAAAAAAATTCTTGACAACGGATGTTATACGTCTGCTGATATCCAATGGCAGGATTTAAAAATTAATCTGAATATTTCAGACAAATTTAATGAACAAAACATTGAATTTTCAAAAATCTGCCGTAAAGAAAAAACAACTTATGAAATTAACGCCAGTGATGATATTAAATTCATTGAATCGGGTATAAATAAAGACATCTTAATTGAAATTCCCATAAAAAAGGATTCTTCAGAAAAAATCTTTATCAAAATATTTTTAAAAATAAATATGTCTGTGGTAAATACCATGATGTTCAACACCAATAAAATGAATGGATTGGGAGAAACCGGCGAAGCCTATATTGTAGGTGATGATTTACTGATGAAAACCACATCACGCTTTAAGGAAAATTCGGCTAATAAAATTCAAGTAAACACAGCTGGAGTACAAAGCGCTTTAAAAAACATTTCAGGCACAAATGAGTACCCGGACTACAGAGGAATAAAAGTGATGGGTGCTTATGGAAAACTAAACATCACCGGACTTAACTGGGTAATAACAGCTGAAATTGATACCCATGAAGCCATGATTCCGATTTATACATTACGAAACAGCATTATCATTCTAGCCATTATTATTTCATTGCTTCTTTTTGGCATTGTTCTGATTATTTCACGACGAATTTCATCGCCGGTCATCAAGTTAAAGCAAGCTGCAGGGTACATTTCCAAAGGCAATTATGATGTATTTCTTGAAAAAACCTCTGATGATGAAATTGGTGAACTTACCATGGCTTTTAACGAAATGGCAGCAAAAATTAAGCAACAGACAAAGGATTTGTATGATGAACGATCGAAACGAATGACATCTGTTTATGATGGTCAGGAGCAGGAACGCCAGCGCCTGGCACGTGAATTACATGATGGCCTTGGCCAACGCATACTAGCAATTAAGATGCAGCTCGAACGCCTTGATAATGCTGATGCTGGATTAAAACAAAAACTTATTGATGATGCAAAAAAAATGCTGGCATCCGTTTCAAAAGAGGTAGTTAGTATGTCGGAAAACCTTATGCCGCAGGTTCTAAGTGAGTTCGGTCTTATAAGTGCCATAGAAAACCTTTGCGAAGAAAGCAGAAATATAAACGGAATAAAAATTAATTTTAATTACAACCAAATACCCACAAACTGCAGCAGAGATATAAAAACATATACTTACCGTATAATCCAGGAAGCATTAACTAATATTGTAAAACATTCAGAGGCAAACCATGCGGAAATAAATTTAACCTTTGAAAACAATATAATAAACCTTTCCATCGCTGATGACGGTAAAGGATTTGACAAAAACAATATTCGCTCCGGGGCAAATGGTATTAACAACATCCGCAGCCGTACCGAAATATTAGGTGGTGGATTTGATATAAAATCCAGTCCCGGTAATGGAACTGTATTAAACATTTTTCTGGAGACAAATAATAATACTAATTTTGATACCAAATAACTTCATTTGAAAAAAATCAGGATTATATTAGCTGATGACCACCAGATTTTCCGTGATGGAATAAAATCGTTGCTTACCGATGAGCATGACCTTGAAGTGATTGGGGAAGCATCAAACGGTGATGGACTGATGAGTTTGCTTAAAATTATGCAACCAGATATTTTGGTGCTTGATATAACTATGCCAAAACTTTCCGGAATCGAGATGACCAAAATTATCAATGAGCAGTATCCTGATATAAAGATACTGATACTCTCTATGCATAAAAATGATGATTTCGTGGTTAATGCAATTATCAGCGGGGCAAAAGGGTATTTACCAAAAGATACTTCCAGAAATGAATTACTTGACGCCATTCATTCTATCGCCTGCGGTGAGGAATATTTGGGCAAGCTCATTTCAACCAACATATTGAAGAGCTATATCCGAAAAACGCAATACGGCAATGACAGGTATGAAAAAGATGAACCCATCACCCAGAGAGAGAAAGAAATTATCGAGCTGGTAGGGCATGGAATGACAAACAAGGAAATTGCCGATAAACTTTTTATTAGTGTGCGTACCGTCGACAGCCATAAAAACCATATTATGAATAAGCTAAAACTCAAGTCCACTGCTGAGCTTATCATTTATGGAATTAAAAATAAAATAATCGAGATCAAGTAAGATCCCATTAGGTAAATTACCTATCCCTAGGTGTTTATTTTACTGTAAATTACGCTAAATCCATTATTTACGGGCGTTACCCTAATATATAATTTTATCCCGAAATTATTTTAAAACTATTATTTATGAAAAAGATCATTACACTGATGCTTGTGGCTTTTCTTTTGAACAGTTATCTTCTCAATGCTCAGGAGCCCACAGAAAAGAAATGTAATATGCCTTTTAAGCTGAACGTTGGCGCTGATATAATGAGCCGCTATGTCTGGCGCGGGCTTGATTATGGAGGTTCACCAAGTATTCAACCCACACTGTCTTTTGGGCTGGGGGATTTTGAAATCGGTTATTGGGGCGCTATTGCTCTTGCCAATAATTATGTTGAAACAGACTTATATGCCAAATATACAATTAAAGGTTTTTCTGTTATTTTAACGGATTATTATATCCCTGCCCTTGCATCTAATGTAAACGATACAAGATTTTCGTATTGCAAAAACCCGGATAAAATTGATTTTGACACCACTACGGGTGAAAATCTTAATAAATACAGCTGTCATTCTTTAGAAGCAACATTACAATACAAAGGCCCCGAAAAATTTCCTGTTAGTATACTGGTGGGAACTTTTGTATATGGAAATGACAAAAGCCCTCAGGATACTGTTTTCACACCGGGTGGTTCCGTTCAAAGTATAAAATATAAAAACCGGTTTTCAACCTATATTGAATTAGGATACCCTTTTACTATCAAGGATTTTAACTTTGATATATTTGTAGGAGCTACACCATTTTCAAGTGTATACAGCACTCCGGCTTACGACGGAGGTTTTGCAGTTGTTAATACTGGAATTACAGGATATAAGAGTATTAAAATCAGTGAAAATTTCAGTCTGCCCTTAAAGGCATCATTGATATTTAATCCGCAAACTTCCGGATTTCACTTTGTTTTCGGCCTTACTTTATAAACAATAATATTAATTAAAAATTTCAGGAGGAATTTTATGGACACTGGTTCAACCGGATTTATGCTGCTGGCCAGCAGCTTAGTTATGCTAATGACACCGGGTTTGGCATTTTTTTATGGTGGGTTAGCCACAAAACGCAACATCCTTGGTATAATGATTCAAAGCTTTGTTTCATTAGGATGGACAACAGTATTATGGATTGCCTTTGGTTATTCATTATGTTTCAGTGGTGGAGAAGGAGGCATTATTGGCAACTTCGATAAAGTATTTTTACATGGAGTAGGTATTGATTCAATGTTTAGTAATGGAAAAATACCTGAGGTGGTTTTCATCGCATATCAGATGATGTTTGCCATTATTACTCCGGCACTCATCACCGGGGCTTTTGTAAACCGTGTATCATTTAAATCATACATGATTTTCTTAACATTCTGGCAGATCCTGGTGTACTATCCGTTTGTCCACATGATTTGGGGCGGTGGTTTACTGGCAGAATGGGGCGTTCTTGATTTTGCAGGCGGTATTGTGGTTCATGCCACAGCAGGTTTTGCAGCGTTAGCATCGGTATTTTATGTGGGGGCAAGAGTCGATAAAAACTCCACTCCTAACAGCATTCCTTTGGTTGCGATTGGAAGCGGCTTGCTTTGGTTTGGATGGTATGGTTTTAATGCCGGAAGTGAAGTAGCCGTTGATTTTATCACATCAACCGCATTTTTAAATACGGATATTGCCGCATCTTTTGCTACCATTGCCTGGGTAGTAATTGAATGGATCCGCGAACGAAAACCGAAGTTTGTCGGACTTCTGACGGGATCTATTGCAGGATTGGCAACAATAACGCCCTGTGCAGGTTTTGTTCCGCTCTGGGCTTCTCCCATCATCGGGGTTACCGCAGGTGTTGTCTGCTATCTTGCAGTTCAGTTGAAAAATAAAATGAAATGGGATGATGCACTGGATGTTTGGGGAGTTCACGGTATTGGAGGAGTATTAGGTACAATTCTACTCGGAGTCTTTGCTTCAAAAGCTGTTAATTCAGCTGGTGCAGACGGTCTGATTTTCGGCGGTGCCGGCTTTTTGGGAAAAGAAATTGTAGCTGTATTTATTGCCGCGGCTTATGCATTTATTTTTACCTACATAATGCTGATATTAATTAACTTAATCACTCCCGTTAGAGTCTCAGAAACACACGAAAAAGAAGGCCTTGATGTTTCTTTGCACGGAGAACGTGCTTACGACGAAGGCGCGCTTTAAGGAAGATGCTATCCCAATATACAAATCGTTCTTTTCTTTCTTCAGACAGGTTTAAATGAGGACAAAGAGGCTGCCTTAAAAAATCAAAATTTATGTGTATTTTGCCTTTATGTCCGCCTCAGTGGACTTAGTGAGTACTTCATATAGTTGTGTTTCAACTACTTAGTTTTTGAGTGGAAAACCGGTGTCTGAATCGAAAAGTTCAGTTTCGATGCTTGCCCTTCTGCCTCATTCAGGCGGGTTTGCGAAGCGACAATAAACGGAGTTTGCTTTGGTAAATGCGTAGTGCCGGGTTTACCGAAGCAAGCATTTTTGGAGCAAGCGTAACCTTGCCCGACTGGAACAGCGATTTTTTATAGGAGATAATCTTACAGAAATATTTTAATCAGTAACGGGCATCACTTTTATTTTTATTAATGTAATATTAAATATGGCATCTAATTGCAAGTCAATTTGTTTGAATAATAATGAATACGTGTTATTAACATTGTTTTGTTAATAAATAAATGCCATAAACCATACTACATATAGGTGTTTTTTTTGT
>Ga0209717_1000380_pt1 | contig 54760 bp, 52 predicted proteins | sample AD_UKC048_MetaG_FD_184418 | JGI IMG/M metagenome (GOLD analysis project Ga0209717, IMG submission 184418) | Active sludge microbial communities of municipal wastewater-treating anaerobic digesters from USA - AD_UKC048_MetaG (SPAdes) (version 2) | ecosystem: Engineered > Bioreactor > Anaerobic >...
ACGAGTAAAAGGTTTAATACCTGACCCCCGGCAAAATCACTCTCTTACCCAACTCAAAGCTCTTTAGTGCGGCTTGCTCCCTTTCTGGCAGCAGGCCGGTAACTTTGCATGTGCTGCCGAATCCGCCGGTTTATCATCCGCATCATAACCAAGTTTTGAAATGGCTGTCCGAAGTTTCTCAGGCGCAGTCTTTCTCGGATCATAACCAATCGTGACTATTTTGGTGTCATCATTCAGCTGGACCTTTTTCACCCCTTTCTCAAACGAAATATTGGTCTCAATCCGGTCTTCACACATCCCGCAAACCGCCGATGTCTGGATCTGAACCTCCTCGTAGTTTTTCTTCTTTTCCTGAGCCATAGTGGGATATGAGATACTAATGGCTAGAACCAATATTCCTGTTAATGCAATTATTTTTTTCATAATACTTTGTTTTTAAATGGAATTTATAACTTATCATGTTTTAGCAAAAACCTTACCCCTGCATATATTTTCACTCCGCTAACCGGGCCCCAGATATTGGACGCATCGAAATAGGGGCCGAAAGGATCATCCGCAGCGATGATCGGATGATGCTGCGTGTAATTCAGCAGGTTTTCTCCCCCCAGGTAGATCTCCCACTTTTTATAGAATTTAGTCACCTGGGCATTCAGAATAGTATACACAGGCGAATAGTCCGGTCTCCTGTACTCCACAGGCAGCAATTCGGTGGATGGAATCCGGGAATAACCGTTCAGTTGCCCGGTCACATCAAATTGCCATTTTCGCAGGTTGGTGGCATAGGATACCGATAGTAAACCCTTGTATTTATTGACCAGCGGCTCGCTCTGCAACTCATCGCCAATAGTCATCTTTACATCGTTGTACCGGAAGGCCGCCGTTACATCCATCTGCCGGATCAATTCATATTTTACCTCGACCTGGAATGCATTGGCAAATGATTTTCCGTCAAGATTGTACACGTAAATGTGATGGATATCCTGTTCTTTATCGATAATCACCTGGTTGGTGAAGTCGGTACGGTAAAACTCAGCATTGACCGTCATTTCCTTTCCAAGAATATCGATGTACCGGGTCAGGTTAATACCGTAATTCCAGGCCTGCTCCATTTTGAGTTTTTCTGTTATAAGAAAACGCCTCGAAGTCGTGAGCAAAGAAAGATTCTCCGCAATGACACTGGCTGACCGTGAACCCCGGCCTGCGGAAGCACGTAAAACAGTATGCTCTGAAATACCGTACCTGACATGGAGTCTCGGGGTGAAGAAAAACCCTTGAATATTATCATAATCACCCCGAAGGCCGGCCAGTATCGTCAGTTTCTCCGGAATCGTCCAGCTGTATTCGACAAAAGCCCCAGGCACATGTTCGGTCCTGGCAAAAGTGGAATCGTTGAGCGTTTCATCGAAAGCATCGAAAACATAACTTACCCCGGTTGTCAGGGTATGCGCAGTGTTGCTGATATAGGTCTGAAACATCAGGTTCGTGTAGTAATGATGCTGCTTTCCCTTATAATCATTCAAACCGAAGAACGAATTCATATCATGATAAATGTATGAATTGATCCATCCGATGCTGGATTCAGGACGGTTCAGAAAAAAACCGGTCTTGCTGAATGCCTCCAGGCGATTGGTTTTGATTTCTGTCCCGTACAATGAATCGGAAACCGGTTCTTTGGCAGCATAATAATCGACCTGCCCGCCTTTGCGGTCTTCATTCAGGAATTTTATCCCGAACATGCCTTCCATCTTTTCAGACCGGTAATTCCACCTGTTGAAAAGATTTATCTGGGTAAACAAAGGATCATCAAGGAATTTGTCACCGTTATGGTCCACTTTCGTGGATTGGTTAGAAATATGCCCGAATACAGCCGTATTCCATTTCGGACTGACCCGGATGGAGCTGTTGATATTCCCTTCCAGCCTTCCGGCATGATTGGCATAAAGGTTCACAAAGAGCTTTTCCTTGTTTTCCGGCTTTTTATATTCCACGTTGATCTGCCCGGTTACCGATTCATAGCCGTTTTTAACCGAGGAGGTCCCTTTGGAAACCTGGATCGATTCCATCCACGAACCGGGCACGTATGTCAAACCATAGGATGAGGCCAGTCCCTGGAAGTTCGGTATATTCTCGGTCTGGAGCTGGCTGTACTTTCCCGCCAGCCCGAGCAGTTTGATCTGTTTGGCGCCGGTAATGGCATCGCTGTAATTGACATCGACCGAAGCATTGGTCTCAAAGCTTTCCGAAAGATTGCAGCAGGCGGCTTTTTTTAACTCGCCGAGGGTTATGTTCTGCGTTACCACAGGATCAAAACGGGAAATATGTGCCCCGGGTGTTCTTTCGGCTATCTCGACTTCTTTCAGCATGGCATTTTCGGTTAACACGATCTCAAGCGGACCCTGGATATGATCCGGACAAAGGGTATCGTTCCTGTAACCGACAAAACTGGCGACAATATCGATATGAATATCTGAATCAATACGGTTCAGTTCAAAATACCCTTCCTGATTGGCAGCAGTTCCACTGGTAGTGCCGGCCCAGAAAATATTTGCGCCGGGTAAAGGTATCTTTTGTTTCTCTGCATCCAGTCCGTAAACATATCCCTGAACTGTCTGAGAGAATGAGGCAAAATTGAAAATGGCGGTTAATAATATCAGATATATTATTTTGATCTTCATTGTATTACTGATTTAATTCTAAATGACTGGAAGAATTCTTCGTGACCTTCGCGCTCCCTTCGTGAACTTCGTGTGATAATAGAATCACGTAAAAATTCGCCAGGGGAATGCAAAGGATCGCGAAGTAGAAATATAATTAAACCAGTGGATGATCGAGTTTTAGCTGGTGCTGGGCCACAACGATCTGTTTCCCGGTTTGGGGCGGCGGCAGATCGTTTATGTAAACAGGAAGGAAAAGGTTTGTTTCTTTTTCAGGAAGAAAATCAAATAGAAATAATTCTGACTCTGTAACAAAAGGCTTTAAAATGATATTCGCTGTAACAGGCTGATAAGAGTCATGGATTTTAATAAATTGACTGTCGGTTTCACAGCAGTCGCCATCATGACAGGCATGACGGTCTGTTTCTTTATCCTTTTCCATGCAGCAGGAATGTGATTCCGTGCTATGGCAGCAGGCTTTACCGGAATTATCATGCTCACAGGCCGGCTCCAGGAAAACAGATGCTGTCATTTCACCGGCACAATGACATACATGGTGAAAAATAGAATAACCTCCTGTCGAAATGATCAGCAGGGCAACAACAAGGATGAGAGATATGTTTTTTGCAGTCCTTATCATTTTAATCTGAATGCAAAATCATATAGAAAAGAACATATGAATGTTAAAAAAGTTTAAATGATATTTTGATATTGTGATATTTTGATATTGTGATATTTTGATATTGTGATATTGTGATATTGTGATATTGTGAACTTGTGGTTTTTTGAACTTGTGGTATTGTGAACTTGTGGTATTGTGAACTTAAATGTGCTGATCTTAGTTTTACTTTGGAGCGGGGGAATAGATTTTCAGGAAAGGATGGATTGGAAATGGAATAATTTTTTAAATTTGGGAATCCAAAAATAACCTCCTGCCTTATGGATTATGAAATTCTGAAACTGAAAACCGACGAAAACATTGCCATTGTTACGATTAGCCGTCCGCAGGCGTTGAATGCACTGAATTCTTTATTTTTTAAGGAAATGGATTCGATGATTCGACAGGTTTCGGCTATGACGGAAATACGGGTTATGATCATCACCGGCGAAGGAAAAGCCTTTGTCGCCGGAGCCGATATCGCCGAGATGGTGGATATGACGCCGGAACAGGGGATCGCATTTTCCAAGACAGGGCAGAATACATTCCGGAGCCTGGAAAAGATGGAGATACCGGTTATCGCGGCTGTCAATGGATTTGCGCTGGGCGGCGGGCTCGAACTGGCCATGGGGTGCGATTTCAGGATCGCCAGCAATAAGGCAAAATTCGGACAGCCGGAGGTAAACCTTGGAATGATCCCGGGATATGCGGGCACACAGCGGCTTCCGAGGCTGACAAGCCTGGGCGATGCATTGTTCCTTCTGATGAGCGGGGAGATGATCAATGCTGAAGATGCGCTCCGGATCGGGCTGGTGCAGAAAGTAGTCGAACCCGAGCAACTGATGGAGGAGACACTTAAAATTGCGAAAACGATCGCTTCCAAAGGCCCGCTGGCCGTGAAAAAAGTGAAATACGTGGCGCGCGCCGGCCGGATGATGCACTTTGAAGACGGCTGCAACCTCGAAGCCGAATTCTTCGGAACACAATTCAAAGCCGAAGGAGAAGAAGGGATGAGGGCGTTTCTGGAGAAAAGAAAAGCGAACTTCTGACGATTTGACGCTTTGGCGATTTGACGATTTGGCGATTTGGGATTTGTTTGGAATTTGGAATTTATAATTTAAGATATGGATTATACGAATAAACTTCAAAACGTGACCGTGCTGGGTGCAGCGGGTAAGATGGGCAGTGGTATCCTGCTGCTGACTGCCGTTGAAATGGCCGACCTGAGCCTCAAGCCGGAAAACAAAGGGAAAGCGTTTGTGCTTAACGCAATGGATGTCAGTAAGGAAGGGCTGCATGGCCTGATGCTGTATCTTCGGGCACAGGTGCAGAAGATCGCCGAAAAGAAAACAGTGGCGCTGCGTAAAATATATGCTGATCGCGCCGACCTGGTTGAGAATGAAGAGATCATCAACCAGTACATCTTCGATGTCATGAATATCGTAAGGCCGACGACACGGCTGGAATCGGCATACGATTCTACGCTGGTGTTCGAAGCGGTCAGCGAAAACCGGGCGCTGAAGGTCAAAATCCTTAATCAGATCGATCAGAATAACCCGGAGAAACCCTGGTTCTTTACCAATACCTCCTCGGTACCGATCCACCTGATCGACGAAGAAGCCGGGCTGGGCGGACGAATCCTCGGGTTCCATTTCTACAACCCGCCGGCTGTGCAGAAGCTGGTCGAACTGATCGTAACCAGCCAGACCGATGCCGAAATGACCGAATTTGCCAAAGTGTACGCAAAGAACCTCGGCAAGATCGTTGTGCCGGCCAACGACTTTGCAGGATTCATCGGCAACGGGCACTTTATGCGCGATGCGCTTCATGGTATCCAGACAGCGCAAAAACTCACCAAGGAGCTGACCTTTGTCGAAGCGGTCTATGCCGTTAACCGGATCACCCAGGACTTCCTGATCCGACCGATGGGCATTTTCCAGCTCATCGATTACGTGGGGATTGATGTCGTTTCATTCATCATGGGCGTAATGAACCCCTTCCTGCCGGATGAAGACCTTCACAGCAGCCTGCTGGATAAGATGCTGGAACTTGGCGTGAAAGGCGGACAATACTCCGACGGCAGCCAGAAAGACGGTTTCCTGAAATATGAAAAAGGAAAACCGGTGGCCATCTACGATCCGCAAGCGAAGGCCTATGTGCCGGTCAGTTCGATGAAAGAAAAGATCGATAAGTACCTCGGTGAAGCCCCTTCTTCGCTGATACCCTGGAAAGCAGCGGTGAAGGTGAAAGACAAGGATGCTACGTTCGGTAAAATATTTGCCGATATGAAGATGATGAATTCCAATGGCGCAAAGCTGGCAGTGGAATACGGGCAGCGGTCGGATGCTATCGGGAAAAAACTGGTAGCCGACAATGTGGCGTTTAATGAGAATGACGTCAATACCGTACTTCTGACCGGATTTTTCCATGCCTACGGCCCGGTGAACGGGTATTTTTAGTCGGCAGTCAGCAATAGAACAATAGAACAATAGAACAATAGAACAATAGAACAATTGAACAATAGAACAATAGAACAATAGAACAATAGAACAATTGAAATATGAGCAAGCCACATAAAAAGATCTACATGGCAGCCGGGTATAATACCGTATCGATGGGAACCGGCCGCAGCGAGTTCAATCCGAAAAAGGAGCGTCCCGGACTCGAGTATTATTTCAAGGAAGCGGCACAGGGAACCTTGACGCAGGTTGGCGGGGCAAAGAACATCGACGAGTGCGCGGTGGGCAACTTCATGGCCTCCCGCTTCAACAAGCAGGCCCATCTCGGCGGTTTCTTCCCTATGGCCGATCCGGAATTACAATACAAACCGGCGATCCGGGTTGAGGGAGCCTGTGCTTCAGGCAGCCTGGCCCTGGTAACAAGCATAAAGAATGTTCTGGCCGGAACCGCAGAAGTGTCGATGAGCCTTGGAATTGAAGTGCAGAATACCGTCAAGGCCATCTATGGAGCCGATATCCTCGCCGGTGCAGGGTGGTATCAAAAGCGTAAAAACGGCCATGCCTATTTCTTTCCGGGCCAGTTCAGCGACAGGGCAGGCGCATATTATGAAAAATACGGGATGGAATATGCCCGCAAAGGAATGGGAAGATGGTTCCGCAATGCCATTGAAAACGCCCGGCTTTGCCCTACAGCGCAGGAGTTTGAAAACAAAGTCGAAGACCTTGAAGCTTTGTACAACAAGATGAAGCCCAACGGGGCCAGTTTTGTCGACAACCTCAATGTGCTTGATTGTTCTAAAGTTTCCGATGGCGCATCAGCCATCGTTGTGTGTACCGAAGAGGGACTGAAACGTTGCGGGATCGATAAGAAAGACGCGGTGGAGATCATCGCCTGGGCGCACAAGGTCCGCAATATCACCGAGGATCCGCCCGATCCGACCGAGATGACCTGCATCAAAAAGGCGGCATTAGCCGCTCTGGAAGATGCCGGGATCACGATCAACGACCTGGGCACTATCGAAACGCACGACTGTTTCTCCATAGCCGGCGTGCTGGCTACCGAAGCGCTGGGCTTTGCCGACAAAGGCAAAGGCGCGCAGTTCGTAGCCGATGGCAATACGGCCCGCGACGGCAGGATCCCGATGAACACGACCGGAGGCCTGATCGGCTGGGGCCACCCGACCGGAGGTACCGGCGTCCATATGGCCGTGACCATCTGGGAACAGCTCACCGGACGCGCCGGCGCAGCACAGATCAAAATTCATCCGGAAAAACCGTATGGGATGTCGATCAATATGGGAGGAGATGATGGGACGGTGATCGCAATCGTGTATAAGCGGGGAGAGTAGTATAACTGCAAAGGGATTCTGACCTATGGGTCAGAATCCCTTTTTAAATTAACCGTTGCTTATCTTAATTTCGAATCAGCTTTTTAACCATTCTTTGTCCCCCAAGGATTAAAGTTACAGTGTAAATTCCTCGCTCCAGACCGGTTAGGTCTATTTGGTGCGAGATGTCGCCATGAAAGGAATTTTCCTTGTACTTCGCGACAACCCGTCCGGTCATATCCATGATTTCAATCCAGTAGGATGACTCATTATGACAATGGAATGATAATGTGATTCGATCCTCGGCTGGATTGGGGAATAGATTGAAGTCGAAGCTGAAATCATCTTCCGCTTCTGATTCTATTTTATCTGATTTTGCGCCATCACATGACCCGATATAATCTCCATGGGCCAGGTGGGCATTGATAGAATTGGTATCAACACAGATCTCCACCCACGGATTGTTCTGGCTGTTTGTCTTGTGACACATCTTTATCTTGTGGTTGCCACTGTTTCCGGCAAAGCACCTCACATCGGAAGCCATCACGGTGAAGCAATCGCTGGCCGAACATCCATTGGCGTCGGTTACCGTTACGCAGACCACAGCCGTATCCAGCATCGTTGCATAGATGGTCGCGCTGCCCGAGCAATTTGGATTTTCACCCGGTAAACCGCTGGAAGGACAGATGTTATCAGTACATATTCCACCGGTAAAGGATTCATCTCCGGTGCTGTTCTGCTGGTTGCACAGCAGCGGGCGGTCCATCGTCCAGCTGTATGTGAACGGAGGCGTTCCCCCGGTCACCTGCGCGGTGCGGACGACTTGCTGCATGGATACGATCCCGAAGTATGTCGTGACATCGGCCCCGGCATTGACGGAGATATCACATTCTGTATCACAGCCTTCATCAACCTGACCGTTGCAGTTATCGTCGAAGTTGTTGCCGCAAATTTCTGTTTCTGCCGGATTGATGGCCGGGTTATTGTCATCACAATCGTCGGGATTGCTCACATATCCATCTGGCTGGGTACATGAAATCACGCTGTCATTTGCATTTCCAAAGCCGTCATTGTCTGTATCCTGGTACCATGCGATAGCCTCATACAATGCTGCAAGTGTGATAGATAACGTTGCAGAACAATTATTTGCATCAGTTACCAGTACACTGTATGTCCCTGCTTCCAGCCCGGTGAGGTCTTCTGTCAACTCGCCGTTATTCCATATGATAGTATATGGCGAAGTGCCACCGCTGACACCCAGATTAACGGATCCATCACTCAGGTTATCACAACTGGCATCGATATGGGTTTCAGTCAGCACCAGTGCTTCCGGCTCAGAGATGGTGATACTGGCTGTAGCGCTCAGGCCAATGTTATCAAGAACGGTGACCAGGTATTCCCCGGCAGGTACATTCACGACCTGCCCGAACAACGCCGGGTCGCTCCATTCGATCAGGAAAGGAGCGGCGCCGCCGGTAATGGTCACGACGATCTCCCCGCTGTATTCGCCGTTGCAGAGCGCATTGGTTCCGGCAATCGAAACCTGAAGATCGTTCAGCTGCGTTTCCTTTTCGTTGTCGGAAAGGTCGAATTCAGCAGGCAGGACATTCACCACCCGGGCGATGATCTTAGCGCCGGGATAGGTGACCGGCCAGGAGGTGCTGTAACTCTGTGTGATGCCGGGCGCCAGGCTGATGGATTCTTCGCTGATCAGGGTCTCCACACCATGGGCATCGGCACGGAGGAACCGCAGGAGCCCGCTCCCCGCCGACTGGCCTTCGTTCAGAACATCGGCCGTCAATGTGACCAACTGCCCGGCTTCCGGATTTTCATCGGATGCCGAGACAAACAGGACGTGGTAATCGGGCGCTCCGCCAACATAGATGGCTTTGGTGGCTTCGTTGTTCATTTCATTGCCCTCGGCAATGGCCTCGCTGTAATCGATGATGGCGCGGAACACATGTACCCCGGGTACCGATGATGACCAGGTCTGGGGAATAGCTGCGGTATTCCAGTCACCGGAAAGCAAAGGAACAACGGTCACGGAAGCCAGCGGGTCTTCATCTACAAGGGTATACAGTTCGATCGGTGTAACGCCGTCGCAGCCGTTGTTGGTGTAGGAAACACTGAAAGAGACCGCCTCATTGATCTCAGGGTTGATCTTCGATGGGAAGATATACGGAGCAAGAACCTCGTAATCAGATGTCTCAACTACATCAAAGCTCACGGTCAGTTCATTGTTGCCTTCATTGGATTCCGGGTACAGATCTTCTGGATCGGCCGTCATCCGGATCTGGTAGGTCCCGGTCTGGGGGAAGTAGAAACTGCCCGGAAAATCCAGAACTACCGGACATCCGCAGGAGTTGCCGGCATAAACGGATTCCGTTCCCAGCAGCACCCATCCGGTAAGCCCCGGACCGCTGATCTCGAACCGGACCTCCAATTCTGACGCTTCGTACAAACCGTGGTTCAGGTACCCGATCCGGAACTGGCCGGGATCGCAGAAATACTGGGTTTGGGGTAAAACCATCGAACCCCCGCACTGGAAATTCGTCAGTTCGAAGTCATAGCAGAGTGAACCGCTGAAGAAGTTGTTGTTATTCTGTTTTTCCAGGACAATATCATCAGGATCCGCGGTGATGGACAGCGAAACGCATTCGTCAACCGGGAGGGGCGATTCAATGGTGACCTGCACGGCCTGCTGCGGTGCGAGGGGACCGTCAACGGTTTCGGTGATGGTGGTGCTGCCGACCAGGAAGGCGACCTCAAACGGTACGGTAAGGGTCGACTCGCCCTGGTTGACGATGGTGGCTGTTATGCTGGCCATTCCTGACTGCATCGCATCGGCCGGTTTCACATCGGTGTAATAGCAGTCACTGACTTCCAGGTCGGGCAGACAGAGCCTGAAGCCGGTTTCAAAATCAAAATCGTTGTTCAGTTCTGAAAGCTCTGCGACTTCATTGGCGGGATCATTGAAGAGTTCAAATCCGATCAGGTCACCCGGTGCGGTGAGCGTGAACACGAACGACCTCGTCATTTGACCGCCCGGACCGAGGTCCTGGATGATTTGCGACTGGCTCGACTGGAGTATTCCGTTGACATAGAAATTTAAGACCGAGGTGAACGGGCCGGTGGCCACAAGGCCGCTGTTCAGTATGCTAAAGAATACCGTGTTGTTTTCGAAACAGGCTAGGTTTGAAGCCAGCTCCGCTTTGGCAACCACGATATCCGGCATGGCCGGCTTAACGATCAGTGTTAGGTATTCAGTATTATTGTTTTCCTGATCTTCTTCAACAATGTTTTTGAAATCAACGGTAGCGCTGAGGAAGAAATCTCCAGTGCTGTTCATGGTCAGCACGGGAAGGGCGACGGGGTAAGTCTCCCCCGGGCCCAGCGAAGGGACCAGCACTTCATATGCATTTACCGTACCGGCTGGCGGGGCGATGAACAGCGTGGTCTGTTCTGTGATCGCGGTGCAGTTATTCTGGACCAGTACGGTTCCGGAGAATGAGGTGCCCGCTGCAATGATGGCGCTTCCCGTGTAGGAGGAACCGATCCCGGGCAGGTCAATGGAAAGACTTAGATCCGTCGGACAGGGATTTACCGGTTCCGAGAGCGTAAAGGAACCTTCGGCATCACCGGAAAGGATGTTGTCGGTGATTTCCACGGTGAAATGAAATTCGCCGGGGGTATTCGGTGTGGCATAAGCGATGCAAAAATTTCCATCTTCATCGGTATATCCCGTGAACTGTTGCCCGGTCTCCGTGATGGAGATGATCACCTCCGCTCCGGCCACAGATGGATCAGCAAGTGGCGGATCGGTATCATAGCTGGCGCTGCCGCAGATCTGGATGGTTGATCCCGCCGGGACCGCTGCCGGCACTGCGCTGGCCAGCAGGTCCATATTTCCGGGCACTGCGACATCGCCGCAAACGAACGGCCGCACCGCGGCATTGTCGAATTCGCTGGATTCATCAAAGCTGTTGGTCACATCCACGGCAACCTGTATCGGAACAAACGACGGCACATTCGGCGCCAAAATCAACTGGCTGACCAGGAGCGATTGCCCGGCATTCAACCCGGGCAACGGAATCAACGGGTAGGTTGTATTGGTGTACAGGTCGGCGAATTGAACGGAAAAGCTGCCTGCATCGATGTTGGAATTGTTCCGGATGAGGGCATTGACGCTAAGTTGCGAACCCGGGGCCGGATTGTTGTCGCTGAAGGTGATTTCGGAGGAAATGGTCGAGAGGTTGACTGAACCCAGGAAATCCGGAGGGGTCACCGTGACCAGGAACTGGCAGGCAGAACTGTTGCCCGCTTCATCGGTGGCGGTATAAGTGACGGGTGTAGAGCCGACATTGAAAAAATGTCCGGGTTCATGGCTGGAGGCCAGGGTAGTGACGGAACAGTTATCCGTTGCGGTGGGCGGCGCCCAGCTCACCGAAGCGCCCCACTGGCCTTCTTCGGCCTCAAGGGTGATGCCGGACGGGCAATCGCTGATCACAGGCCCTTCAGTATCGTTGACGGTCACGTCGAATGTGCAGGTTTCCGTCCCGCAGTAATTCTCCGCGGTTACGGTCACTGTTGTGGTGCCGGCATTGAAGATACTGCCGCTGCCGGTGCCTGTGCCGTTTCCGGTGGTGGCGCCGGCGAAGGCATAACTGAACGCAGGCGCAGGACTGCCTGTGGCCGTGACGTTATAGTATACTGTTGAAAAGCAGGATCCCGCATCGTTGCCGGTGTTGATGTCAGTGGGACAAAGCTGGAACACCGGCGCTTTATCGACAGTCACGCTGAGGCTGAAGCAGTCGGAAGTGTTGCAAATCCCTTCAGCACGCACGAAATAAGTGTGGGTTCCTTCAGAAGGGGTAACCTGTAGGGTCTCACCCGTTCCGAGCGGATCGCTGTTGCCGCAGCCCCCTTCATACCATACCCAGTCGGCGCCCGTGCCCAGGATGCCGCCAGTCACGCTGAGATAAGTGGTGGTTCCCAGGCAGAAATTCTCTCCTTCCGAGGAGGTAATCGATGTCCCGGCAACCGAGTACACAAATCCCTCATCAATATCCCCGTCGCAATCGTCGTCGATGCCGTTGCAGAGCTCGGAGACACCAGGATTGATTTCCGGGTCGTTATCGTCACAGTCGCCATCGGTAAAAGTGTAACCATCGCCATCATTATCAGAAGTTGGGGGAAAATATTCCAGTAAAGAAGAATAACCGGAATAAGCCCCATTCGCGGGCCCTGTAAATTCAAATTTACTGGAATAAACATTGGTCAACGGGTCCAGCTCGTAAAATACACCCAAGTCAAATCCCGACGGCCCTCCGTAGTAAGTAGTCCCGTACAATTTCCCCCCGCTCGAGGTTACACCGCCAATAGGGTAATAACCATTACTGGTATTATTCAGATCAAAAGCGTGTTTTACCGTGTAAATGGTTGAAACCGGTTCAAATTCATAGAGTACACCGCCATCAAGAGGACCGGCATTGGCGGCCACTCCATAGAATTTATCCTGGATGAGCACTAAATCATGAATCGGCGTGCCACCCTCCAGGTTCCAATCAAAGTTGTGTGCTGTTGTATAAATGTCATTGGCTGGATCCCATGAAAAAATAACACCGACGGAATTATTCCCTCCACCTTGGGTAGTTCCGTATAATTTACTCTGATATAAGGTCAGACTGTTCGGAACAACTCCTCCGGGTTCTTCAAAATCGAACACATTGGTAAATACATTGGTTACAGGATCCCATTCAAAAATATACCCTAAACCATTAGCACCATTAGTCCCACCATACTGGCAGGTCCCATAAAATTTTCCGCTGTGCATGACCAGCTTGCCGTTGGGCGTAGAGGTCCAGCCGCCTAAATCCATAAAATCATGTTTTTTTGTATACGTGTTCATTAAGGGATCCCATTCAAAAATTACACCACCGTTAAAAGCTCCTCCCCAAGTGGTCGTTCCGTAAAATTTACCTTCATGGAACACCAGGTCATATAGTGGCTGTGACCCATTCGTGCCATCGAAATCAAATTTTTTTGTGTACATCTCATTTACAGGATCATACTCATAAATAACTCCATTATCGTAAACTCCACCTTCATAAGTCATTCCGATGAATTTCCCCTCATATAAGTGCAATGAGGAGGAGGGCCAGGTTCCATTGGCTCCGCCAAAGTCAAACTTTTTAGTGTAGGTATCGATGGCTGTGTTCCACTCATAAAGAACCCCCTGGTTATTGGCACCACCTTCAATTGTCACGCCATACAACAAGGCCTGGCCAAAGGATGAGCTGATCCCTGCCCATAAGGTACAGATCGCGATGATTAAACTGGTAATGATCTTTTTCATGATTTTAGTTTTTATTGGTTAGTAGATTATTTCACATCCAAAGCATATAATCATGCATCGAAATACATGCATGTTTCAGAATGTAAAATTGGGAAATACAGAAGCGGAAGTAAATAACCCGTTAGGGGGATTTTGAAGCTCACCCGGTTTTTCACCTGCCGGAAGGGTAACCCTCAATTCTTTTTTTAACCACAAAGGCGCACAAAGTATTTGAGAACTATAGTGTAACCATTGTGTTCCTTTGTGGTTATATGAAGGAAGACTAATTTTTGATATTCGCTAAATTGATAGCAGGTCTCCGCTTGCGCGGGGATACGGGGTGAGGTTATCTCCTGAACGCTTTATTGATCGCCTCGGTGCGGGTTTGCACCTGGAGCTTGTCGTAAATGTTGTGGATATGCTTTTTGACGGTTTCCTTGCTAATAAAGAGCTCGGCGGCGATTTCCTTGTAAAGGTAGCCTTTGGCCAGGAAATCGAGGATCTCCATTTCGCGTTCGGTTAGGCAGTCGGCGGCGGAGGAAGGCCTTTTGCTTTTCTGCATGTAGGCCACCACTCTTCGGGCGATCTCGCTGCTCATGGGCGATCCGCCGGAGTTCAGGTCGCGGATGGCCTCGAGGATCTGGGCGGGAGAGGTGCGCTTGAGCATATAGCCCGTGGCGCCCGATTGCAGCGCGCTGAAGATGTAATCGTCATCATCATACACCGTGCTGATCATAAACTGCGTTTCCGGCATGCGCGGCTGCAGTGTTTTCATGCATTCGATCCCGCTGATGCCTGGCAGACCGATGTCCATCAGCACCACGTCGATGCCGGAAACGGGCATTTTCGCGAGCGCCTCTTCCGCGCTGGCAAAGACATGCACGCATTCGAAGCCGGCGGAACCGTTGATCAGCACGCGGAGCGCCTCACGGATATCGTCGGTGTCTTCAACAATAGCAACGGTGATATTTTCCTTATTCATGATGATGCAAAGATAAGATGCCGGACGCCTCCTTTTCAATAACCCTTTCGGGTAATATTACTTTACCGGTACCTCCAGGATGATCTTCGTACCCTGGTGATTTTCGATCCGGATCTGCCCTCCGGCAGCCGTCATGCGCTGCTGCATGTTGGTTAGCCCGTTGCCGTAACGGCCGGTGACAGTTTCCGGCATTCCGATGCCGTTGTCATGGATGGTTACCGTTAAAATGTCATCTTTAACAGAGAATCCCAGTTTCGCCTCCGAGGCCTGGGCATGCTTGTAAATATTGTGTAGCGCTTCTTTTACGGTGTAGAAGATCTCCCTGCGCAACTCCCCGCTGATGGGTATTCCGGTGAGGGTGCCGGTGGAGTTGATCTTCAGGCTCACGGACGAATCGTCGAAAAATTCGGCCGCGTAGCGGCGAATGTAAGCCACAAGGCTTTCCAGATAGTCGTTGTTGGAGTTCAGCGCCCAAATGATCTCGCTGATATTGGCAGAAAGTTCTTTGGAGATGGAGGCGATCTTTTCGGCTTCCTTGTGCATCTCTGGCGTTTTAGCCTCGTTCTTTACCAGCTCGGTCAGCAGCATGATGCGCGACAGGCCTGAACCCACGTCGTCGTGCAGATCGGCGCTGATCCGTTTCCGTTCGTTGATGATGGCCTGCTGCTGCTCCAACTTCTTTCGAAGACGGAAGGATCGAAACAACAGGAACCCGGTGATGAACAGCAAAACGAACCCGGCGCTGAGACCATGCCGAATGGCCTTTTGTTTGCTGAGCTGAAGCGCTTTGATCTCATTGCCTTTGTTGAGCAGTTCGATCTCCTTGTCTTTCTTTTCGGTTTCGTATTCGATCTTCAGTCTGTTGATCTGCTGATTGGTCTCTTCGCCGAGCAGACTGTCGCTGTAAACAGTATATAATTTAAAATTTTCAAGCGCCTTTGCGAAATGGCCTTGCGCACTGTCAAGCTGATACAGATCTTTTAAATTATTCAGGATCCCTTTCCTCAAATCAAGCTTGCGTGAAATGGCCAGGCTCTCGTTCAGAAACCTCGCGGCCTTTTGAAAGTCACCGGATAATACATATAGTTTGCCCAGGTGATTATATGCAATGGCCGTGCCTTGCAGGTCTTCCGTCTCTTTGCTGATTTCCAGCTCAGCCAGGAAATGGGTCTCCGCATTTTCATACCGGCCCTGGTCCATATACAGTTTTCCTAAATTGGAATGGGAACGGGATGTGCTTTCTTTGCTGTAACCTATTGTTTCGGATAATTCTAACGCGGTTTGATAATATTTTTCCGATTCAGCGTATTTTTTCTCCAGCAAATGCAACCAGCCGATATTGATGTACTGATCGATCATGCCCACCGTATCTTCAATCGCCTTGCTGATTTGCAGGGATTCCAGAAACATTTGCAGGGATTCCGGATACTTTTTCTGTTTTGAATATAAAGTCCCGATATTGTTATAAACGATGGCCAGATTATATTCGTTGCCTAATTCTTTATAGGTGTTTAATGCCGCAATGTTGTGGTTTAATGCTTCCGGAAGATTGCCCATTGCATCATAAACGTTTCCTAAATTGATATATCTACCGGCCATTCCATTCTTGTCACCGATCTCTTCATTGATTTTCAGTGACATAAAATACATTTCTGCTGCCTTCTCCCACAGGTGCTGGTACTGGTAAATGTTGCCCATATTATCGTAAGCATTGGCCTGACCTTTTTTAGAGCCGGACTCTGTATAAAATTCCAGGGCCGAATCGCAATTTTTCATGGCCTCCTCGTAATTGCCCAGGTAAATATTCGTCAAACCGATGTTGTTATAAGCATTGGCAAGGCCCAGTTTATCATCGGTTCCCAGGTAAGTTTCCAGTGCTGCCTCGTTGTTTTTCAACGCCTCGGGGAAATTGCCCAGGTCAAACAGTATTCTCGCCTTATTAAGCCAGGCTTTACCTTTACCTGTTAGAAAATGGAGATTACCTGCCAGCGTTATGGATGAATCGGCATATTCCATGGCTGCCTTGTAGTCGCTGTTTCTCATATAAAAAAATGTGAGCGCATTCATGTTGTTTACCAGGCTGGTATCTTCTTTGGCGTTCCGGATGATATTTTCCAGTGAGTCGATTTTAGTCTGAACCTGGCTCTGGCAGGGCAGAACCGGTATTAAAGATGCAAAGGCCAGGATGGCTGCCGCCCGTAAGTTCTTGGCGGTTGTTTTACGGTGTTTTACATGATTATTGGCCGGTTTCATAGGCATAAATCTTTTTATAAATGAAAAGGGTATGGCAAATGAAGTTTCAGCCTATAAAAATACAAAATATTTCATATGTAGAAAAGTGGATGTAAAAGACCTAAAAGTGCATTGATGATTCTATGTTTCGGGAATAATTCTTACTCCATTACGCATCTGACAGAAAATCCGAATGGCCTGTAGCCCGCCGGGCCGAAATACTGGCCCCAGCGCACATTTTCAATATCGAATTTCAGTTCACGGTAGAACGGATGACCATTCTGACTGCTTGAGCTCCAGAAATATCCATGGGAATTCATCCTGTTGAATACTCCGGTTTCGTTGCGGTATCCCCCAGGCAATGCCGTAAATCCTCCGACATTATCAGCGGGATTAGGTGCCAGCCAATGGTCAATTCCTGCTTCTTTAAGCTTACGTCCAATATATTGTATGTTTGTCGGATACTGAATGTTATCAGCGCCCAGGTAAAGTACCAGGATATCCCAATCCTCCTTGGTAGGCACGCGCCAACCCTCGGGAGCTATATTACGTGTGTCGGTTGCTGCATAAAAATTGTACAACTTACCGTAGATCGCATCATTTCCCGGGTCATTATTGTAATGGCACCAGCCGCCCTTATCCGTTGCTAGCCTCAGGTTAGCCCATTCTGAGTTATCAGTGACGTGCTTGATGCTATCCCCGTTGCGATACCGGGTAGTCCGGAGGTTTTCCAGCATCCAGGTCTGTGTGCCAATTGTTATCGTTGTGTAAACATTCCCGTCGATGTCGGTCATTGTGCCAAATGTAGGCGGGATCAGGGTGGTAAACGACAACTCGTTGCCATATTTGGTCACGCCGTTCTTTCTTGTGGCATAGGCGCGGATGTAATAGGTAGTGGCGGAATCCAGCCCGGTCAGAGAAACGGTGAAGGTGCCCGTTCCTCCTCCTGCGGAAACTTTCGGGCCTGCAACGGTAGGAGCAGGGTTCGTGCTGTAGCATACCCCTTTTTCAACAATATTGATAGTACCGCCTGTTACAGTCACAATCCCCCCGGCCGTAGCTGAGGTGAACGTAATATCCGGCGAAAAATACGTCGTGGTCACACTCAGCGTGGCCTTTTCTTCCCCGATCATGCCCGGGGCCAGCCCCTGGTCTTCTGGAAGATCGGATTCCTGCTTGCTGCAGGCGAACAGCACTGCTGCAACGGCTATTAAACTGATGATTCTTTTCATGGTGTTCTGTTTTTAAGGTTAGTAATGTATATGAATCAATAGACCTGTTCTTTTTCAATTTTAATGACTGGATTTGCCTGCACGATTTGTACCATCAAAATCCGGATGTAAAATTAAATTGTGAAAGAGCGCTTGTAAATAACCCTTTAGGGGAATATTTTTTTGCTTTATCCACTCCGTATTCAAAACATTTCGTATTTTTGCGAAATACGAAATGCAATGAGCCAGAAGATAACATATCTCACGCCACAGCAGGAGAAGCTTGCAAAGTATGCCAAAGCTCTTTCACATCCTGTGCGTATCTTCGTGCTGAATTTCCTTGCCGCCAACCTCGATAAATGCTGCTATTCAGGCGATATGGCCGAGGAGTTGCCCATCGCACGCTCTACCTTATCCGAACATCTTAAGGAACTTAAAAAGGCCGGATTGATCCAGGGTGAGATCAATCCGCCTTTTATCAAATACTGTATCAATAAAGAAAACTGGGAAGAAGCCCGCCATCTTCTAAGTGAATTTTTCGCAAAGGAAAGAAACGAGTTCGCCCGGAAAACCTGTAAAAACGACTGAAATATGGAAATTAAGATCCTGGGCACAGGCTGCCCCAAATGCAAGTCGCTCGAAAAAATGGCCCGCGAGGTGGTCGAGCATAATAATATCAACGCAACCATCACCAAAGTGGAAGATATCATGGATATCATGAATTATGGCGTGATGTCGACTCCCGCCCTGGTGGTCAATGAAAAGGTCGAGATCAAAGGCCGAATCCCTTCTGCGGAAGAGATTATCAATGTCTTAAAGAAATACCAATAAAACGTATGAATATGAGAATGACAATTATAACCCTGTTTTTCATGTCCATGATTGCCTTGCAGTTCCCCTGCAATGCACAGGACAACCCGGCACAAACGAACAATGAGGAGGTAAAGTCCTCAGATTTAGGAGTATATTATTTTCATTTCGAAAGAAGGTGCAATACCTGTATTTCTGTTGAAAATAATTCGAAGAAAGCCCTGGAAGAATTATACCCAGAGCCGGTTAAGTCTGGCGAGTATTTCTTTAAGTCTGTCAACCTGGATGAGGCTGCCGGAAAAGAAATTGGTGAGAAAATGGGCATCGGGATGCAGACACTGATAGTGGTGCATGGCGACAAAAAAGTTGATATCACCGGCGAAGGATTTATGTATGTCGATAATTATGAACGGCTTAAGGCGGAAGTAAAGAAAGCTGTCGAAAAAGCGTTGAAAGAATAGACCGATGGAATTCCTTCAAAGTATCCTGGATAATTCACAATACGCTGCCCTCACTGCATTTATCCTGGGATTAATGACAGCCATCAGTCCCTGCCCCCTGGCAACGAATATTTCCGCCATCGGATTTATCAGCCGGAACCTGGAGAATCGCCGTAAAGTTTTCCTTAGCGGATTGATTTATACGCTGGGAAGAGTCATTTCTTATACCGGTCTGGCAATTATCATCTATTTCGGCGCCAGCAAAGTGGATGTGGCCGGCCTGTTCCAGGGATGGGGAGAGAAGCTGCTCGGACCCATTCTTGTCCTGATCGGATTATCCATGCTGGATGTGATTAAGATAAAATTTCCGGGTTTTTCAAAACTGAGCGATCGAATTGGTGAAAAGGGAAAAGGGAGCTACTGGAGTTCCCTTGTACTGGGAATGATCTTTGCCCTTGCTTTTTGTCCATACAGCGGCGTTCTCTATTTTGTCATGCTGATCCCGATCAGTATTGCCAGCCCAAGTGGTCTCTTCCTGCCGGTCGTTTTTGCAGTCGCAACCGGATTGCCTGTCATCATTTTTGCCTGGTTGCTGGCATTTGCTGTAGGAAATGTAGGCAAATGGTACAACCGGATCAAGATCTTTGAACTCTGGTTCAGACGTGTAGTCGCTGTGGTTTTTATTGGAGTTGGGGTGTATTATATCATAATGTTCTTTTTTTGAAAAATTTTTAGTTCATCATTTCGGGTTTTAGCGAAATGTTTGATAATATAGGAATGGAAAATAAAAAAGAATTAAAGATCCTTCTTTGGATCACCGTTATTTTCGGGGTGGCGTTTTTTCTGCCCATTGAAAGTGTTAGATTCACAACGGCCATTGATGCCACATTCGACCTGGTGAAATGGTATGCCCGTGAACATGTTATCCTATGTTTATTACCCGCTTTCTTCATTGCCGGTGTTATTTCGGTTTTCGTCAGCCAGGGCTCTGTATTGCGTTATTTTGGCGCTAATGCAAAAAAATGGCTGGCTTATTCTGTAGCTGCCGTATCCGGGACCATACTGGCGGTATGTTCCTGTACCATTCTGCCCTTGTTTTCCAGCATTCACAAGCGCGGTGCTGGTCTTGGGCCTGCTATTGCTTTTTTGTATTCAGGGCCCGCCATCAATATCCTGGCCATTATCCTTACGGCCCGGATACTCGGTTTTGAGATGGGTGTTGCCCGGACAATCGGGGCGGTATCATTCAGCGTGATTATTGGAATCGCTATGTCATTAATCTATCGTAAGGAAGAGAAGATAAAGCGGGAGGAACAAATGAATATTACTGTTCCTCCGGAAAAAAGACCGATGTGGCAGACTTCTTTCCATTTCTTTATTTTGGTACTGATCCTTGTATTTGCCAACTGGGGAAGTCCGGCTTCCGGCGACACATCAGGGGCCTGGTATCTCATCTGGCATTACAAATGGTATATTACCGGGTTCTTTTCTTTATTGCTTGGCTTTTCCCTGGTTTATATCCTGAAAATCAAATGGCAGTGGGTGTTGGCTGCTTTTATCGCAACCGCATTATCTGCCTTCTTATCAACGTATTACATACATAACGAGAAACTTGCCCCATTAGTCCCGATGCTCATAGGTATTGCTTCTTTAAGCATCATTACTTTATTGGATAAGCAAGATGAAGACAATAGGGAATGGACCATCTCGACCTGGGGATTTGCTAAACAAATTCTGCCACTGCTTGCAATTGGCGTGGTTACGGCTGGATTCCTTCTAGGCTCAACACATGATGGGAAAACAATTGCCGGGATCATTCCAAACGAATGGATACAATGGTTGGTTGGCGGAAATTCAGTTTTTTCTAATTTCTTTGCATCGGTGGTTGGTGCGTTCATGTATTTTGCCACCCTCACCGAAGTGCCAATTCTGCAAGGACTCATAGCTTCGGGTATGGGTAAAGGGCCTGCACTGGCGCTGCTCCTCGCCGGCCCCTCATTATCGTTACCGAATATGCTGGTTATTAGGGGAGTGATGGGAACACAAAAAACCGTAATGTATGTTGTGCTGGTCGTAATTATGGCCACGATCAGCGGTTTGATTTATGGCACAATCTGACTTTATTCAAATGGCTATACAGATCGTCATATTATGTCCCGGAAGCAAATGCAAAAAGTGCAGGCGAATGATCCGCCAGGTTGAAGAAGCAGTGCTGGAATCGGGGCTTGAAGCAGAAGTTAAGATCCTGGACACACTGGACGACCTGATGAAATACAATACATACGTGCTGCCGGCCCTGGTGATCAATGGCAAGATGCTGGCCCGGGGATATGTACCGGAAAAAAGTATGATCATAAAGGAAATGAATAAACTGCCCGATAACGGAAAGAAATATGAGTCTTGAAATTGAAAAATACGGATTTGTGATCAACGACCTACGGCATGTTTCCGGAAAGGAATGCCTGGAAATTTTAAAGACAGACGGGTTTATTTTGGACGTCAGGCCTGATTTTGAACTTACCAGGTTGATCGACCACGAGCACATCCTTTATTACCCTTATGATGAGATCAGGGAGCACTTCCGGAAACTGCCCCACGATACCTGGCTCATTCTTGCCGATGCAGTCGGGCTCAGGAGTAAGGAAGTAGCCTTCTTTCTCAAAGAGAATGGATTTTCAAATATCCTTCACCTTGCCGGTGGAGTGGTTGAATGGGAACGAGACGGTCTTCCTGTTACACTGGATAAAAGCCGGAGACTGACAGGATCTTGCATGTGCCAGCTAAAGCGCAGGGAAATCAAAAAATGAAAGATGCCATCACGACTTAACAATGAGTTATTAACCAAATAAATTCTAAAAAATGAAAAAGCACATTACATTTATGATGGCAGTCATGCTAACCATTTCGGCAGGTATGATCTTTGGGCAGTCAAATAAGACGAGTACAGAGGTGCTGTATTTTAAAGCCAATTTGTGTAAATGCAAAGCCGGGGCGTGCAATGCTCTTCAGGCTGATGTCGATTCCGTCATCGTGAAATATTTCCAAAAGGAAAATATTGAGTTCAAAGTTATCAAACTGGCCGATGAGGCAAATAAGGAATTAGTATCCAGATTCAACGCAAAATCACAGACCGTAGTGATTATTAGTAAAAAGAAGAAGAAGGAAAATGTCATTGATGCCTCTGCTATAGTTGCAGATTATTCTAAAACAAAAGATAAAGTAAGATTTGAAGCTGAAATGAGGAAAAAAATAAGCGAGAGTCTTGTGTTTTAATAAAAAAAACAATCTGTATAATATTAGATATATGTCTGAATCGAATAAACCCGGTTTTATCATGTGCGTTTGCACAGGCAAATGTCCCGGATTCTCCCAGATGGATATATGGGATTTTATAAACAGGGTAAGGATCGAACTGCCGGTAGAATACGGATTTATACACCCGCAACTTTGTGAGGAAGACGGGGACCGGTTCCTGCTGGATTTTTTAAAGGCTCACAGGAAAGTAGTTATAGGCGGCTGTGCTCCCAATATGCAGATGAAGCTTTTCAGGGATGCATTCAAAGAATCGGGCCTGGAAATAAGCACGGATCTAATCCCTATCGATGTGCGGGATATGACAACTGACCAGGCCATAGAAAAAGTCAGTGCGGCGCTGCAAAAAATGGAGGAGCAGAAATGAGCGAAACCACTTTTATGGGTGTCCCGCGCAATAAAATCGACTGGAAGCCTGCCATTGATTATTCGAAATGCGATTACTGCATGGAATGCGTGAAATTCTGCCCTCACAGGGTATTCGAAGTCAGGGAGACCGAAGAAATTAGATTGATTGTCAGGAACCCTCATAATTGCGTTGTTTTCTGCAGGGCTTGCTCGAAAATTTGCGGTCCGGATGCACTGTCATTTCCGGATAAAAATGCAACTACACTAAGAATTAAGGAGATTAGAAAGGAGATGGAAGGCCATGATTGAAAAATATGCCATCCTTCCCTGCAACGGGCTGGATAAATGCGCGGGTGTCATTTCAGGAGAATTAGCCATCAGGCTCTGTGAGAGCGGAAAAAATGAGCTGATCTGCCCCGTATTTTACAGGGTTTCTGAATCCAGATACAACAAGATGGCAAATGTGCGCCCTCTCTTGGTTATCGATGGATGCCAAACGCGTTGCGCCAGCAGGCTTGCCGCTGAAAAGAACCTGAAAGTTTCAAAGAAACTGACCATCACCGAAGAAGCCAAAAATCATGGGATTGAATTAAAGAGCAATCTCAGGCTTCAGGACCAGGAAAAGGCTCTGGTTGAAGGTATTTTTAAAGAATTGAATGAAGAAGGGGAGAAGGTGATAATGGCACCGGTCGAAGCAATTACCTCTTTGCATTTCGAATACGAGACATATCAATTCGGTAAATTCCTATTCAGGGTCCCAAGTAATCCCGGGATTTATTTCAACGAAAATGACGGCTGGGCTTACATATACGGAAACCACGCCCGGGTTGGCGTTACCGATTTTGTACAACAGAATCTGTCCGATATCCTCTATTTTACACCTCCTGAAATCGGAGATGAAATAGACCAGTTCGGAGAAGCAGGTGATATTGAATCGTCGAAGTCGGTCTTTGAATTGATTTCGCCTGTCAGCGGCAAAGTCGTTGCAATTAATGAAGAGCTTGTAAAAAAGCCTGAAATGATCAATGAGAATCCTTATGAAGAGGGTTGGATGGCGGAACTTGAATTAACCGATTTTGAAAGCGATAAGGAGCTTTTGATCGGATTTGAAGAATACCTGGAATTAATGAAAAGAAAGGTGCAGGAATTAAATGAATAAAAAAGTAAAAGTGATACCCTGTAGCGGTATCGGTAAGGTTTATGGCCTCATTGCAAGAGAATCTGCTTTGAAAACGGTTTTCGACCTGCTCCCTGAAAAATCAGAGACGGTTTGTCTCGCCTACATTGTAACCGGCGATAAAGAAGCGAGAGAGAAAATCGAAGGTTTTGCATGCATTACTGTTGATGGGTGCCCTAAAATGTGTGCTTCGAAGAATGTTTCAATAGCCGGCGGGAATGTCATGGAAGAAATAAAAGTATTGGATACGGTTAAGGAACATAAAGGAAAAAAATTCGGATCACCGACGCAGCTTGATGAAGACGGCGAATTGGTTACGGATGAAATTGCTGCGAAGATTGCAAAAACGATTAATGAACTGAATGAAGGAGGGAAATAAATGGACGAGTTAAAAGTTGGAATTATTTCATGCAGTGGAGAAGAATGCCTCGGTGGAACTATTTCGAGGCTTGCCACAAGAAAAGTTCTCGAAGAACTGAAAATGATCAGCACTGTGACACTTTGCCTTCCCCTGTATCTTGCCGGTGGTGAAGAAGAAAGGAATTTCGCAAATGTATACCCGACACTGGCGGTAGATGGTTGCGACAAGCTATGCGCCAAAAGAAGCACGGAAAAATACAGCGGAAAGATCAATGGCTCCATAGATGTTTCCAGTATCATCGGCAAGGAGAATGCACTGAACACAAAAACTGTAAGGAATAAAGACCTCACCGCAGAGCATATTGCTATGGCGGAGGAAGTTGCCAGTGAGATTGTGAAAATGATCAGTAACCTTCCTCCTGATTCTTACTCGGGTAAAACTTTCCATGGCTGCGCCTGCGGAAGCTAAGTAGAACTATATCTATCATTTACATATTCTTATGGAAAGAAATTTCTGCTTGATGATATTGCTTTTAATACTCATGTCCGCTTGTCATAAAGAGGATAAGAACCCTGTTGTCAATCCTTCGGAAAAATTAGCCTTAGACAGCCTGGTTGCCACGAATAAGCATATCGTAACCTGGGAGGAGATCCAGGTAAGAGCCTATGCGCGGGGAGAGAATCTCAACTTTGAATGGTATACCAATCATGGAAGCATGATCGCTGTCGATTCAGCCACCGTGCTTTACTGGGCCTGCCCTTCCTGTGAAGGGCTGAATATCATCGAATGCACCGTTTCAAATGATTATGGCAGTATTTCTGATACAATAATGATACAAGTTGATCCGGAGAATGGGTTATAAATTTCTCTTGTTAATCATGATCTTTGCCCTCTTTTCATTGAATGGGCCCGGTCAATGTTGCTCTGCCGGAAATCCACTGGGCAGTAATGGCATCAACGATGGTTTGCCCGTTAAGGAGTGGCAGTTTCTGACGTCATACAAGCATAGCCTTTCGAAGAATTATTTTCACAAGGATCACCAGGTGGAAGCCCCTGTGGTCGAAAAGAGTTATTACGATTATCAGAGCATTTCTGTAGCTTATGGGATTCTGAAGTGGTTGAATGCCAGTGCCGAAATCGGTTATTTTTACAATAAGACCCAGGAACTGGAGCCTGGCCAGACGATGGATCAGATCAGGGCCGGGGGCCTGGGCGACCTTGCTCTTAATCTCAGGGTGCTGCCTGTAAAAACTCTCAGGAGAACATCCCAGTTCATTGCATCGGGTGGGATCAGGATCCCGGTCGGGGCGTTTGAAAAGGAAATTGACGGAGTGACGGTCCCGGTTTCCTTACAGCCATCATCAGGGGCATTAAAGATCAATACAAGCGTATATTATTCCATGCCTCTCTTTCGTCCTGAATTTTCAATGAATTCCTTCGCTTTCTACGAATACAGCAATACAATAGAAGAAGGTTATTTCATTTATAAATACGCGGACTTTTTCCAGTACAGCATCGGGGGGCAATATGTCTATAATAAGCGACTGTCGATTTTACTGAACATGAAGTATGAATTCCGTGGCAAAGATCACAGAGAGAATGAAGCAGTGGTCGAATCCTCCGGCAGTCACCTGGTTCTGATCAACCCTCAGGTGACGTATAACATTAAACGGGGATGGAGTTTAATGGTATTGGCTGATTTGCCGCTATACAAATATGTGAACGGGAAACAGCTAACGAATAGTTATGCTGTGCAATGTTCATTGTATAAGAGGATCACATTCTAAGCCAAAATTCAATCTAAACCATAAAAAAATTAACGTATTTATACGTCAATTCAAAAATGATGTATTTTTACGTCAAAATTGATTTTATGCCACAAGCTAAAACCGAGTTATTCGAAACCGAATTACAAACCACCTCTATGTTCTTAAAAGCGTTAAGCCATCCGGCCAGACTGATGATTGTCAAATTCCTGGCCGATTGTAAAAGCTGTTATACCGGAGATATCACTTCTGAGCTTCCGCTGAGCAGAACTACCATCAACCAGCATCTGGATGAACTTAGAAAAGCCGGGTTGATCATGGGACATATTACAGGAAATAAGACCAGTTATTGTATCAACCAGGAACGAATCGGTGAAATGAAAGCCGTTATTGGCGCTTACCTGGATGAACTGGATATTTCTGTTCCTTTCAAATGTGAATGATATTTAAAATTATTAAAACCAAATTTTTTAAAGAATTCATTATGAAAACACGTTTATTTTTCCTTTTACTGGTCATGGCAATCATCAGCCTGCAAGCTTCTGCAACCGTAAAAAGCGACCTGGAAGCAGCAAACAAAAATGGTAATTCCGTTTTCCTTGTGGTTACCGATCCGAATATTACCGGAACGGATCAGGCACTGGACATTGCAAATAAAGCCAAGACAAGCGTTACCAAATCCATTGTTCTGCAAATGAACCGTTCTGATGCAGCCAACACGGAGTTAGTCACCAAATACCGTCTTGCCGGAGCGCCATTGCCGCTTATCCTTGTAATTGCTTCCAATGGTGTGGTAACCGCGGGATATGCGCTGGCCCAGGCCACACCTGAATTACTGGTAAAAGCTGTCCCATCAGCAAAAAAGTCTGAAGTGCTGAAGGCCCTGAGTGACGGTAAATCTGTTTTCATTGTCGTTACAGGCAAATCAATGGCAGAGAAGACCACGATCATGAATACATGTCAGCAAGCGTGCGTTGAAATGGAGAATAACGCCAAAATGATTGAAATAAGCCTTGACGATCCAAAGGAGAAACAATTTCTGACGGAACTAAAGGTAAATATGGCGGCTGCAGAACCCACAACTTATGTCATTAACTCCAAGGGCCAGATGACCGGTACTTTCACTGACGATGTAAACTCCACCACACTGGTTGCTTCAGCTAAGAAAGTAGCCGCATCGGGTTGCTGCCCTTCGGGTAGCGGAAAAAGCTGCGGGCCTGCAAAGAAATAATCTGATCCTATGAAAGTTATTAAATTGGTTTGGTTGGAACTCGGACAGAGAAAAACACAACTAATGTCGGGGATCCTGGCAATAACATTAGGGATCTCAGTCATCGTAGCCATCAGGTCAATTTCGCTGGTTTCCGAAAAAGCAGTGGCGATCAACCTGGATAACCTTGGCGCCAACATAATGGTGCTTCCCCAGGGGGCCACCATCGATAATTATTATTCAGCCGATATTGATGCGCCAACGATTCCTGAAGAGTATGTTGAAAGAATCCTCACTTCCTCATTGCAGGGAGTAGATAACCTCAGCCCAAAACTTACCCGGCGGGTCGATATTGGTGATTATAAATTTGTATTGACCGGCATACTTCCTTCGAATGAACTGGCATCTAAACCACTATGGCAATCGGCCGGACTCTTTGGAGCCGGGCTCGCAGCAAGTTGCGGTGAAAATCCACAAAATGAATCCCTTGGCTATAAAGATGAAAAACTGCAACGCAAGTCTATTGATTCGCTGGCAATGGCCGACTGCCTGCTTGGTTATTCAGCAGCTCAAAAACTTGGCCTGAAAGAGGGGGGCGTTTTAACAATTATGGGTAATGAACTGAAGGTTGCCAGGGTATTGACAGAAACCGGGACTATTGATGATGACAGAGTTTTTGCTCACTTAAGATCTGTGCAGAATATCCTGGGTATTCATGACCAGGTCAGTGCCATTGAGATCATGGGTTGCTGCAATGCGATATCTGATGGCTTATTGGGTCAGCTCAGAAACATTTTGCCTGACACGCGGATCACCACCATCGGTCAGATCGTATCCACACAAATTAAAACGAACCAGTTGATGAACCAGATTTCGCTCATCATTCTGATCATTATCCTGATCGTGGGCGGGATCTCCATTGGAAACTATATGTGGGCCAATGTCAATGAGCGTAGAAAAGAGATCGGCATCCTGCGAATGATCGGCTTTCACAAGTCTTCCATTTATTCAATGCTGCTGATTAAAGCGGTTTTTATGGGAGTGGTAGGAGGTTTGGCCGGTTACCTTGCCGGCGCATTGATTGCCTGGTTCCTGGGTCCCACACTGGCTGGCATCATTGTCGTGCCCATTCCGTTACTCTTACTCTACTCGGTACTGCTTGCAGCGGGTATCGCTGTCGTCGGCTCCTTGCTTCCGGCTTACTTTGCCTCACGGTTTGAACCCTATTCAAATATGCAGGAAATATGACGACGATCCTCAGTACTAATGCCTTATCGAAGCATTATTTTCACAGAGACGGATTGATTATGGCGCTTGACGATGTATCCATTTCTGTTTCTGAAGGCTCCTTCGTCACCATTACCGGACCCTCCGGATCAGGAAAGACCACGCTGTTAATGGCATTAAGCGGATTAATCCGTCCGACCTCGGGGAAGATTTATTTTAAGGAACAGATGCTGGAGACGGATAACGACACAGCGCTGGTCGAATTCCGTAAAAGATACACCGGTTTTATCATGCAGAATTTTTCGCTGATCCCATATATGACCGCGATACAAAATGTAATGCTTCCTCTGTCACTCAATAGTATATCGGAAGAAAGCCGGAAACACAGAGCGGTAGAACTCCTCGAACTGGCTGGACTTGGAAACCGGATGAACCATTATCCACGGGAGTTATCAGCCGGGCAACAGCAAAGAGTGGCCATTGCGAGGGCGCTGGCTAATAAGCCGGCGATTATATTTGCTGATGAACCGACAGGGAATCTGGATCCCATGCTATCTGTGGAGATTTTGAATTTTCTTAAAGAAATTAATGAGAAAAACAGGATCACTATTTTTATGGTTACGCACAGTCCGGCCGCCGGTGCCTACGGTAATGTTTCAATTAAGCTGAGGGATGGCAGGATTGAAAATTAGCAAGTTTAATAAATAATGAATTTCATCAAGAATTGAAATATGCCATCAAAATCACGATTAAAATTCCTTGACCGTTACCTGACCCTCTGGATTTTCCTCGCCATGTTTGCGGGGGTTTTCATGGGTTGGGCATTCCCCTCCGTTGCCGGATTCTGGGACAGCATGTCGAGCGGGACAACCAATATCCCTATTGCCATTGGACTGATCGTCATGATGTACCCGCCACTGGCGAAAGTAAAGTACGAAGAACTCGGAGATGTTTTCAGAAACGTTAAGGTACTGAGCCTGTCGCTTGTTCAGAACTGGATCATCGGGCCGGTCCTGATGTTTCTTCTGGCGATAATTTTTCTGCAATTCAACATCGAATACATGTACGGTCTCATCCTGATCGGGCTGGCCCGGTGTATCGCTATGGTGATTGTATGGAACGACCTGGCCAAAGGCGACCGGCAGTACGCTGCCGGACTGGTGGCATTTAATTCCATCTTCCAGGTATTGTTCTTTTCGATTTATGCCTGGTTCTTTATTGCGGTCCTCCCCGGCTGGTTCGGCTTACCGGTAAATGACGCTGTTGAGCAGATCACCATCGGCCAGATTGCCAAAAGCGTGTTCATCTACCTGGGGATCCCGTTTATCGCCGGCTTTTTAACCCGATTTATCCTGATCAGGGTGAAGGATAAGACCTGGTACGAAACGAAATTTGTCCCGAAAATCAGTCCCTTAACACTGATTGCATTGTTGTTCACCATCCTGGTGATGTTCTCCCTGAAAGGCGAATACATCGTTAAGATCCCGCTGGATGTGGTTCGGATCGCGATCCCGCTGGTCATCTATTTTGTGATCATGTTCCTGGTTTCCTTCTTCATGAGCATGAAAGTCGGGGCTAATTATGAGCAGTCGACCACGTTGTCGTTTACCGCAGCAAGCAACAATTTTGAACTTGCTATCGCGGTGGCTATTGCTGTATTTGGGATTAATTCCGGAGAGGCTTTCGCTGCTGTGATCGGCCCGCTTGTTGAAGTGCCGGTAATGATTGCGCTGGTAAATGTGGCGTTCTGGTTTAAAAGGACCTATTTTAAACCGGTTGAGTGAAATCATCTTAAACGTATATTCAAACCAAAACCGCAAGGAGACGTTAACATTGAGTACTTTTGCGTAGAAGTTAGCATAGTTTTATGGGTAAGAAAATTTTAGTAATTTGTACGGGAAACAGTTGCCGCAGCCAGATGGCGGAAGGTTTTATAAGGTCGTTCGATAAAACGCTGAAGGTTCATTCAGCAGGAACGCATCCGGCCGATAAAGTCAATCCCAACGCGGTGAAAGTGATGAAAGAGATCGGCATCGATATCAGCGATCATGTTCCGGAACTGGTTGATAAATATGTTAATGAGGAATGGGATTATGTGATCACCGTTTGCGGCGGTGCAAAAGAAGTCTGCCCGGCATTCACCGGCACAGTGAAACATCGACTGCATATCGGGTTTGATGATCCGGCAGATGCGGTAGGCAGCGAAGAGGAGGTGATGGCTGTGTACCGGAGGGTGCGGGATGAGATAAAAGTTAGCTTTATTGAGTTTTATTTGAAAATTAGATAATTTGGAAATTGGGTAATTATGGAAGATGTAAAAAAGATTGTCCGTGAGAAATACGGCGAGATAGCCAGGGAAAATGCCGAACCTGAAAAGAAAACCTCTTGCGGTTGCGGTTGCGGATGTGATGATACGTATACCATTTTCAGCGAAAATTATAACGGAAAGGATGGCTATGATCCGGATGCCGACCTGGGCCTGGGTTGTGGCATTCCGACCGATTTTGTACAGATTCATAAAGGCGATACGGTAATCGACCTGGGCTCCGGCGCCGGCAACGACTGTTTTGTCGCCCGTGCACTGGTTGGAGAAGAGGGCAAGGTCATCGGCATTGATATGACGAAAGAAATGATAGAACTGGCAAGGAAAAATGCAGATAAACTGGGCTATAAAAATGTCCAGTTCCGCTACGGCGATATAGAGAATATGCCGGTGACATCCAAAAAAGCCGACGTGGTGATCAGCAACTGTGTACTTAACCTGGTCCCGGATAAGGAAATGGCTGTGTCGGAAATCTGCCGGGTGCTAAAGGTCGGGGGGCATTTCTGCATTTCCGACGTGATCATAAAAGGAGAATTGCCTGAGAAAATCCGGAATGCAGCTGAGATGTATGCCGGATGTGTTTCCGGTGCACTTGAACGGGAGAAATATATGGAACTCATTGCCAGGATGGGATTTATAAACATTTCTATTCATAAAGAGAAAGAAATATTGATTCCGGATAACATATTGTCGGGTTATCTTTCAAAGGAAGAAATCGAGGCTTACAGGAAATCAGGTACCGGAATCTTCAGTATCACTATCTCGGGTGAGAAACCGGCCAAAGGATGTGTTTGCTGCGGGACATAAAGTCAAAAAAAGCCTTTAAAATTAAAATCAATAATTTACTCGCGGTAGGTAAGAGGGAAGATCAATGATTTAGGGCCTTTCCGGAGGGAAGTCGAATTAGAATGAGATGGCATCCCAAATCCAATAAAATAACTTTGTAACCGTCAGAAAGACAGATTTATAACCGAGAATATCAGTTATTCTGAGATGCCATCTCATGAGATTCTTTTTTTGGCTGACTTGTTGAATCATTCGTTCTTTTTATTTCCTAAATTTGAACCTTAATACTAACTTTAATGCCGATCAACCGCCGCAGTTTTGTCAGGCAGTTCGGCGCCACGCTCGGGGCGGCTTCCCTGGGCACTGCGCTCCTGCCGGGCTTTGCCCTGGGCAAAGAATATGAAGATCCCGACTATATGAATTTTCCTCCGGCCGGTACGCCGGAAGATGACTTCTGGGCCTGGGTACAGCAGAATTATACGGTCTCGCCCAATATCATCAACCTGAACAATGGTGGCGTGAGCCCTTCGCCCAGGCCGGTGCAGGATACGTTTGAGCGCTATAACCGCTACTGCAATGAGGCGCCGTCGTACTACATGTGGCGCATCCTCGACCAGGGAAGGGAAGCGCTTCGAGCCGACCTCGCCGCCCTGGCCGGCTGCTCCCCGGGCGAAATTGCCATCAACCGGAATACCACCGAGGCCATGGACATTGTTATGTACGGCCTCCGGTTGCAGAAAGGCGATGAAGTAGTGCTTACAAAGCAGGACTATCCTAACGTCATCAACCTCTGGAAGATGCTGGAACAGCGCGACGGGATCGTGTTGAAATGGGTAAACCTGGAGCTGCCCATGGAAGATGACGAAGCCCTGGCTCAGAAATATATCGACGCATTCACCGGCAGGACCAAAGTGGTGAACGTCACCCATATCATCAACTGGATCGGGCAGATCGTCCCGGTGAAAAGGATAGCGGCAGAAGCCCATAAAAGAGGGATCGACGTCCTGGTTGATGGTGCGCATACCTTCGGCCTCCTCGATTTCAGGATTCCTGACCTGGATTGCGACTACTTTGCCACGAGCCTGCATAAATGGCTCGGAGCACCGTTCGGATCAGGTCTGCTGTATGTAAAAAAGGAAAAGATATCAAAGATTTTTCCGATCTATCCCGACGATAAATATATGGGCGACGAAATCCAGAAATTCGAGCGGATGGGAACGCGGAATTTTGCCAGCGAGATGGCTATCGGCAGCGCGCTCGATTTCCACCTGGCCATCGGCTCAAAAAGAAAGGAGGAAAGGCTGCGCTATCTGAAGAATTACTGGATGGAACAGGTGAAGGACATACCGGGCGTAAATCTCCATACATCGTTCAAACCGGAATATTCCTGCGTCATCGGGCTGTTTTCCATCGACGGGTATACCCCGGGAGAAATTGACACATACCTATTCGACAAGCACAAGATCCACACCGTCGGGATTGTCTGGGAAAACATTTCCGGAGTTCGTGTTACTCCGAACGTTTATACCATGGAACGCGATCTCGACAAGCTGGTACAGGGGATTACCCAACTGGCAAAGCAGAAAAAATAACATCTGATAATATATTTTAACCATGAAAAAGGCAGGTTTCAGTTTGCTTTTCATCTTCCTGTTATTCACAGGAATTTCTCAAACCATCGAAAAGAAGATCATTCAGGCGCCGGATGCGCCAAAAGCAATTGGACCCTACAGCCAGGCTGTCATGGCCGGGAATACGCTCTATGTTTCGGGCAATATCGCTTTAAATCCGGAAAACGGACAGATGGATACATTGAACCTGGAGGCAGAAACAAGAAGGGTGATGTCGAACCTGGGCGCTGTATTGAAAGAAGCGGGCATGTCGTATGAGAATATTGTCAAAGCCACGATCTATATGACCGATATCAGGAATTACAAAGAGATCAACCGGATTTACGGCGAATATTTCAAAGAAGATCCTCCTGCCCGTGAAGCCATACAGGTGGTGGCACTGCCGGCCGGAGCACACGTGGAGATTTCGTGTATTGCGGTTAAATGAGTTTCGTGCTCCAACGACTAAAGCCGTTGGTTCCGAGATTACTAAGCATGAACCGACGGCTTTAGTCGTCGGAAGAAAATTATAATTTAAACTCAACTTTGAACCTTGAACTGAAAAAAACCGCGATTCGCCTCATCCTGCTCTTCGGGATCATCAGCCTGCTGGGCGACATAATCTACGAAGGGGCGAGAGGAGTCAACGGGCCATACCTGCAAACCCTGGGCGCCAGCGCTGCCATTGTTGGTCTGGTGGCCGGCGTCGGAGAACTTCTGGGCTATCTCATCCGGCTGGTCAGCGGTTATTTTTCGGATAAGACCAAAGCCCACTGGTTCTTCACCATTTTCGGCTACAGTTTCCTGATGGTCATCCCGTTACTGTCGCTTACCGGCGTGTGGCAGTTCGCCGCCATCTTCATGGTGCTGGAGCGGATCGGGAAGGGGATCAGGAACCCGGCCAAGGATACGATCCTGTCGCAGGCCACCAAGCAGGTCGGAACGGGTTTTGGTTTTGCCATCGTGGAGTTTCTCGACCAGATAGGCGCTACGCTGGGGCCGCTGATATTCACATTTTTTTTCATGAGCATCGGCCCCGGCGAAAGATCGGTTGCAGATTATCAACAGGGTTACAGCTTGCTCTGGTTTCCTTTTGTCGTACTGATAATGGTGCTTTTTACAGCGTTCTTTATGGTCAGAAATCCGGAAGAACTGGAGAAAGCCGTCGTTAAGAATCCCCTGCCGGATAAGATCACCCGCACTTTTTGGCTATATTGCATCTTCACCTTTGTCACCACCCTCGGCTTTCTGAATTTTGCCATCATCGGATACCATCTTAAGGCCAATAACATCGTTACCGACGCCCAGATCCCGCTGATGTATGCGCTGGCCATGGGGGTCGATGCCATCATCGGCCTGATCATCGGCAAATGGTACGACAGGCTCAAGTCAAAGCATAAAAACGACCATGCGGGATTGCTCCTGCTCATAGCCCTGCCCCTGATGACCGCTCCTATTCCCCTCCTTTCCCTGTCTCCGGGCCTTCCCTTCATCATCACCGGAGTCATCCTCTGGGGCATTGTCATGGGAACGCATGAGACCATCATGAAAGCGGGTATTGCGGATATTACGTCGATCCGGAAACGGGGAACGGGTTACGGGATCTTTAACATGTTGTACGGGATTGCGATTTTCATTGGCAGTGCGGCTGCCGGATTTTTATATGATTATTCGATCAATTTATTGATAACATTGATGATAATTGTTGAGATGGCTGCATTACCGGTATTTTTTATTTTGAGAAAACATTTGTTAAATTAATATAACCTTAGTGAAACTCTGTGTAATCTGTGGTGAATATTTCTTTTGCACCACAGATTACACGGATTTACACAGAGTAAACACAGAGTAAGAACCTCAACACTTAAAATCGCTATGGACAATAATCAATGCTATATCAACAATAAATTCCTCGATTACCCGGAAGCCGTGCTCCATATTTCCGACCTGGGGCTGCAAAGGGGGTATGGCATTTTCGATTATTTCCTGGAGATGGACGGCCGGATACCCTTCTACGAAGATTATCTCGACCGATTTTACCACTCTGCAGAGATGATGCATTTGCAGGTGCCATTAACCAGAGAACTATTGAAGGAGAAAATCTCCTTTATTCTGAAAAGCAACGGTTTCGGCAGATCGGGGATCAAAATGCTTCTCACGGGAGGCTATTCGGATGACCTTTATTCGCCGGTTTCGTCCAATTTCATGATCATCAACATGCCGATGAAGCACGATCCGTGTGAATTCAGCGACGGCGTGAAGCTGCTGACATTGGAGTACGGAAGATGGTGGCCGGAGGTCAAAACGACATTTTATCTTCCATCCCTCGTTATGGACAAACGGTTGAAAGATAAGGGAGCCATTGAGGTTTTATATTATCAAAACGGTCTTGTTACAGAAACGACCAGGGCCAATTTCTTCCTGGTAAAAGACGGAATTTTGATTACGGCAGGAGATGGGGTGTTGAAAGGAATTACACGAAAGCATGTCATCCAGGTTGGGAAAGAAATATTGCCGGTAGAGGAGCGACCGGTTCACCTTGAAGAAATCCGGATTTGTGACGAGGCTTTCATTACAGGTACATCCAAACATATTATGCCGGTTGTGGAAATCGACGAAAAGGTAATCGGGAATGGAAAACCGGGAGACTGGACGCGCAAGATCTCGGAGGCTTTTGAAAGCTACTATAAGATAATATGATTTATTCTAACAGATTCCTCTCCGCTATTTGTCTCTTTCGAACTGGCTGCTTCATTCTGAGCGGAGCGAAGAATCTTAATCCAGCCTGACAAATCTCCCATTGCATAACTTTTTCTCTCCCTCTAATCTTACAAAATAAATCCCCGGCGGTAGACAGGAAATATCAATTTCAGTAACAGGACCAGTTACAGTTTGTTTGAAAAGCTCTTGCCCGTTGGTGTTGAGAATGGAAATTTGAGATTGAGGGGATGGCGATTCTGACCGGATAGTGATCTTATCCGATGCAGGATTGGGAGTGATGATCAGTGTATTTTCCTTAAAGATAAATTCTTCCACATTTACGCTGCATTCCTGAAGGACCTCATCTTTATCCATGCAACCCGAATTATTGGTGGTAATATTGTTGTGCGAATACCCGAACGGCCCGGCCAGGTAAGCACAAACCGACTGAATATCGCAATCCGAAAGCAATGGGTTGGTGCTGATGACCAGGAAACTGATCAAACCGGTGTCGAGCTGCCAGAGGCTTGAAATGTCGGTCAGCAGATCATTCCTGACGATGCTTATGGCGCCATCGACTGCCACAAGCGAATTGAGCCCTTCCAGGGTTGGCAGTGAAGTGTTGTCATGGATTTCAAGGGTACCATCGAGGGAATGGATGTTGAACAATGGTTCCAGACTGGTTATGTCAGTTCCTTCGATATGAAATGTTCCTTTCAGATCGATGCAGCCGGGATAATTACCAGGGAATGCATTGATTTCGTCCTGGCTGAAAAAGTAGTATTCGCCGAAAGGCAGGCATGATAATGTAATTCCACACTGTGAAGCGATTTCAGGAGGATTGTTACATCCAGCGCCATTGTTATATATGATGACTTTTCCTGTGGGGTTGGCCAGGAAACCGCATATAAAAGGACTGGCACAAACCGACAGTGCCGGGTTGCCTGTTATCCGTAGTGCAGAAACCAACAAAGGCAAGATACCTCCCAGTGCTGTAATGTCGCTCAGCACCGGATTATTGCTGATAAACACATCGCCTTCAACAACGCCCAGCGAATTAATGCCATTGAGGTTTGACAGGAGCGGATTGTTACTGATCAACAGCGAGCTGCCGATAAACGACAAAGAGCTCAACCCGCTGAGGTCATCCAGTGAGCCGTTATTGCTGATATACAGATGACCTCCGATCTGGGTCAGTACACTGAGCCCGTTCAGGTTGGTGATCCCCGAACCGCTGATCTCCACATCGCCTTCTATTTCGGTACAGCCCGGATAGTCTGCCTGGAAATTGTCGATCTGTGACTGGTTGGTAAAGTCGATGCCATCGGGCAGGCAGGACTGGGAAAAGCCTTCAATAATCGAAAGCTTTAACGCGATAAGAAAGATGATTTTTTTCATAAAATCCGGATAAAAATTTTTTGAATAAAAATAATGATAAAATTGTTCTGAAGATTGTTTTCACCACCGAGTACACAGATTTGCACAGAGTTGCACGGAGTAAAATAGAATATTTGTCCGCCGGATCAATTAATAGTAAAATCAATAAGAAAAAAACTATTTTTGGCTTCCTGAAAATTGATTCGGAAATCCATGTTCAACCTCACTGCCATCTGCCTGACTTTGTTGCTGTTTGTCAGCAATCCGAAGGAATTCCTGGATAAATCGGTGCCGGATACGCTGAAAGAGGATTTTACTTACCTGGTGGAGGACTACTACAATAATCTTTATCATGAAACAGGCCTGGAAGGGAAGCTGGATTACAGTATTTTCCGGAGGGCATTGGTTGGTATTTCATTGCTCGACGCCCCTCGCAAAGATATCCTGACCATCATCGATTACACCAAGCCGTCGAGTGCACGCCGTTTCTTTGTTATTGACCTGGTGAACGGCAAATTGCTTTACCAGACGCTGGTAGCACATGGTAAAAACTCCGGTGAGATAAGCTGCAACCGTTTTTCCAACCGGGAACACTCGTTGCAGAGCAGCCCGGGATTTTTTCTTACAGCGGAGTCATACAGCGGGCGGCACGGTTATTCATTGCGCCTTGACGGGATGGAACCGGGGCTGAATGACCAGGCCCGTGAGCGGGCTATCGTTATTCACGGCGCCGATTATGTCTGCCAGCGTTATGTGGATGATTTCGGGTATATCGGCCGCAGCTTCGGTTGCCCTGCACTTCCGCTCGAACTGAACCAAACCATTATCGATCTTATCAAAGGGGGAAGCTGCCTTTACGTGCACAGCTCCGACAAGAATTATTTCGATCTTACGACTATTTGCGATTAACGCATCACCTGGTCCAGTTCTCTTAAAACATCTGCATCCCTTTCGTAAATATCCGGCACAAAAAACAACCGGTTATTCCTGTCGATACCGCAGGTCCAGTATAGCAAAAGGATATCGAGCGGTTCGGGAAGATTAACGCGGGTTGTTTCATGGGTTTTAAGGATTTCCATAATCTTTTTGCGGTCATGATCAGTAGTTTCAAGCAGCTTCACTGCCAGGTCGACCGGATTTTTAACCCGGATACAACCATGGCTGTAGGCGCGGCTGGCCCGGCTGAACAGGCTTTTGGAAGGGGTGTCGTGAAGATAGATATCGTATTCATTGGGGAACATGAACTTCATTTCGCCCAGCGAGTTCCAGGGCCCCGGTTCCTGCCTGACGATATAGGGAAATTTAGAAGGGCTCAGGTTCTTGAAGTCAAGTGACGACGTTTCAATCAGGTTGCCTTTTGAATCCAGCAGCACCATATGATTTTTTTCGAGGTATGTTGAATCCTTCTTCAGCTTGGGAATTGTCTCATTTTTTACAATCGACCGGGGCTGGGTCCATGTGGGATTGAACTCGATATAGCGCATTTTATCGCGAAAAACGGGTGTTTTGCTCAATGATTTACCGACCACAACCGGCGTATAGTGGACGACCTGGTTGCTATCCACCATCATCAGCCAGAAAGCGGCGATATTCACCAGGATATATTTTCGGGGCATATTGCCGGCGACCCAGCGGACCCGTTCCAGGTTAATCCGGATCGATTCGATTCTTTTTTCGACCGGCACGTTCAATTCGCGGAAGGTACCTGCACCGATGATCCCGTCGACGAACTGCCCGTGGCTGGCCTGGAATGCCTTGATATCCTGTTCAAGAGGCTCATCGTATTTTGCAGATGAGATGGAGTCTCGTAGAGTCAGTTCACCGGTGAGACGAAGTCTATTTCTGATAGCCGGAATACGGGAATCAGTGGCGCCGGGCTCAATCTTCCCACCTCCGGCGATGGCCGGCCATCCCCCCTGGGCAGCAATCCGGCGGTATTTCTCCAGCGCCGTCAGCAGCGAATCGTACAGGTTCATATCGGGGCGGAGTTCTTTCAGCCTTGCAGGGATCTCCCTGGCGGTGATATGACCTTTCAGCGTTAAGGCATTCAGGTCGGGGATAGGGGCGTAGCCATAGTTCCATGTTGGCAACAATGAAACGGGATCGATTTTACCGCGGAGGAGGTGGTTGGCCAGGAAGATAATGCCATCGGTCAACAGCAGGTCGAGATCGGCGAATTGATCCGGGCCGGGCAAGGTTTGACCGCGAGGGGATGTGAGTTCCGATTGCAGGGTGGTTATGGCGATCAGGTGATAATCGCCCGGGAGCAGCCCGTCGTTGTATGAATCCCGGATACCGGAAATTGCGTCGAGAATATATTCAGGTTTATTCCAGAATGGATGATAATCGTTTTTCTGATAAAGGTTCGTGATATACTCAATGCTGTGGATCTTTTCTCCGGCAATTTTAAGGTCTTTATCCACGGCGAGTTGTTCCAGTTTTGATTTGATGGCATCCGGGACATCCCTGGAATGGACGGGGGTGAGTGTAGCAGTCAGAAACGTTAATAGGATGAGGGAAACAAGAGTTTTCATATTGTTTTTTTAACCACAGAGTATATGGAGTTTCACAGAGGGGCACGGAGTTTTTGGACTATTAGTTACCATGGAGTACACAGAGGGTACGGAGTCTGGATTATTCATTCAGCAGGGCCTGGCGGGCGGTGTCGAGGTCGGCCAGTTTTTTCTTGTCTAGCTTTGGGTATTCCAGGTCGAGTGAGGCCAGAGCATCGATCACCGCACCGGCGACGATAGTACGGGCAAACCATTTGTTATCGGCCGGAACGACGAACCAGGGAGCATTTTCGGTGGATGTATTCCGGATCATCTCTTCGTATGCCTCCATATACTGTCCCCAGTACTGGCGTTCCTTTACGTCGTTGAGAGAGAATTTCCAGTTTTTATCCGGGTTATCGAGCCGTTCGAGGAACCTTTTTTTCTGCTCTTTTTTAGAAACGTGAAGGAAGAATTTCCTCACGATGGTTCCATTGCGGTGAAGGTATTTTTCAAAGTTATTGATGTCTGTATAACGTTTTTCGAAGATATTGTTACCTGTTTTTGGCAGTCGCTGGCCGGAAAGGAATTCGGGGTGTACTTTTACCACGAGGACCTCTTCGTAGTACGACCGGTTAAAGATGCCGAACCGTCCCCGTTCGGGAAGGTTTTTGGTGCAACGCCACAGGAAGTCGTGGTCGAGTTCCTCTTGCGAAGGAGCTTTGAACGAAAAGACCTGGCATCCTTGCGGGTTGATACCGGAGAAGACGTATTTAATGGCGCCGTCTTTGCCGGCGGCGTCCATCGCCTGGAAGATGAGCAGGACGCTCCAGCGGTCGTCGGCATAGAGTTTTTCCTGCAATTCACGGAGGATTTTAACACCTTCATCCAGGGCCTCTTTAAAAATCTCCTTGTCGCCTTTGGTAAAATCGCCTGTATCACCCGGATCGAAATGTTTCAGTTTAAACCCCTTACCATCCTTAATACAGTATGGTTCAATCATTTTCCGGATACGGTCGAGTTGTTTTTGCGAGGGCATAGGAGAATCGGTTAATATCGCACAAAGATAATGGATTAGAGGTCCATAAACCGCTTTTTTACCAGCATCTTTTCCATGAAGATACCGATGCGGCGGGTGCGGGTGTCGGACTGGCGTGCGTTTTCGATCCAGCGCATGAACTCTTTTTTGTCGGTGTAGGAGAGGCTGGTATAAAACCGGCGGGCTTTCGGATTTTCTTCCAGCAAGGCGTTCACATCTGCCGGCACCTCCACTTCCCGGATGTCGGTATCCTGTTCGATCTCGACTTTGATCTCGTCGCCAAAGGTCTTTTCGAGCTGGTGGCGCACCTCTTTTGTGATCCCGAGCACATGGCACGGCAGGCCCATCCTTGCCAGGCTGCCCCGGTAGTGCACCAGGTCGTCGAAAACGGCTTTGACTTTCACCTGCCCTTTAACCCCGTAGATCTGCCTGACGTCGTGGGGAAAAATAATGTACCCGGCATCTTTCCCGGGATGCTTCTCAATCCTGGCGTTGAAGGTGATCTTGTCTGTGGATTTCATATGGCGACTGTTTCAGTGTTCCAGATTCCAAAATTAGTAATTATTAGATTATTTGGCAGGATGACGGGGAAATCCGTCGGTCTGCCACTGTTTCTTTAAATCACCGGAATATCCTATTTTTACAGATCAATCAAATCCTGTCTTTATGAAACACCTGTTTTACCTTGCGGCAATTTTATTGGTCCTTTCTTCCTGCCAATTCATCCCTCCCAAAAAAATCTGGCTGCACGATTTGGATATCTCGATGATGGAGGCGGGATGGGGTATTTCAAGATCAAAGCTGACAGTTGACAGTAACCAGTTGATTGTAGCGGGAAAAGTATACGAAAACGGAGTCGGTACGCATGCCATCAGCAAAATGATGATCGATTTTTGCGATCGTAGCGGCGGAACATCTTCCGCCGCTACGGGAAATAAATCCTGCCCATCCAAGGCCGTCCGGTTCTCAGCGCTGGTGGGTATTGACGATGAAGCCAATAACGAGAGGGCCTCGGCAGAGTTTTTCGTGATCGGCGATCAACAGATTCTCTGGCGCAGCGGCGTGATGAAGTTCGGAGATCCTCCGCGCAAGGCCGATGTAAAGCTCGAGGGGGTTAAAAAGCTGGCGTTGTATGTTTCCGAGGCAGGCGATTTCAATTATTACGACCATACCGACTGGCTCGAGGCTTTTATAGAATACCGGAAAGAATCGCCGGTGGCGATCAGCCAACCCGTGCCGGTAGCTTATATTTTGACACCTTCTGCAGGAGAAGGCCCACGGATCAACAGCCCGACAGTTTACGGCGCAACACCGGGCAAACCGTTCCTATTCCGCATACCGGTTTCGGGCCGGCGCCCGATGAATTTCTCGGCGCAAAACCTTCCCGGGACCCTTGACCTCGATGTGGCTGACGGTATCATTTCGGGCACGGTGCCCGACAGCGGTACCTATGTTGTGAATATCACCGTAAAAAATGCCATCGGCGAGGTATCCCGGGACCTGAAGATCGTCACCGGGCAGGGACTGGCCCTGACGCCGCCGATGGGCTGGAACAGTTGGAACTGCTGGGGTCTGAGCGTAGACGACGCCAAGGTGCGCGCTGCAGCCGACGCTTTCATCAGCTCCGGCCTGGCTGATCATGGCTGGAGCTACATCAATATCGATGACGGCTGGGAGGCGCCGGAGAGAAATAACAAAGGCGAAATCACTACCAATGAGAAATTCCCGGATATGAAGTCGTTGTCAGGATACGTCCACAGCCACGGGCTGAAACTCGGGATCTATTCTTCGCCGGGTCCGCTGACCTGCGGCGGATTCTTGGGCAGCTACGAACATGAAAAACAGGATGTGAAGACCTGGTCGGACTGGGGGATCGATTACCTGAAATACGACTGGTGCTCATACGGAAAAATAGCGTTGAACGATAGCCTCGATGAGCTGCAGAAACCTTACCTGTTAATGGATAAATTGCTTGAGGATGCTCCGAGGGATATCGTTTACAGCCTTTGCCAGTACGGTATGGGGAATGTCTGGGAGTGGGGCAGGGAGGTCGGGGGAAATCTCTGGCGTACCACGGGCGACATCACCGACACCTGGGAAAGTATGGCCGGGATCGGTTTTACGCAGGATAAATGTTCGCCTTATGCCACCCCGGGCGGATGGAACGACCCGGATATGCTGGTGGTCGGCAAAGTGGGGTGGGGGCCGAACCTGCACCCCAGCAAACTCACTCCGGACGAGCAATACACGCACATCAGCCTCTGGTGCCTGCTCTCAGCGCCGCTACTGATCGGCTGCGACCTGAGCCAGCTCGACGAATTTACCCTGAACCTGCTGACCAATGATGAAGTGCTGGCTGTGAACCAGGATGAACTGGGTCGGCAGGCTGTTTGCATGAAACGGGATTCGGGTTACGAGATTTGGTCTAAGACTCTGTCCGACGGTTCCGTTGCAGTCGGGATATTCAATACCGGCCTCGGTTCGCCGGTGGATGGTTTCAACTGGGAGGCCGGCGGAATGCCGACAAAGAGCATTACGCTAAACTGGGAGGATCTCGGCCTGAGCGGCGTTTACACCGTCAGGGATCTGTGGCGGCAGAAGGATATCGGGCAGTTCGGCAGCGTATACACAGCCGAGGTTCCTTATCACGGGGTGGTGCTGGTGAAGCTCAGCAGGTAAATTCCAAGCACCAAATCCCAAATCCCAAACAAATTCAAACACCAAGATTTAAAATTAAAAACGCTTAACTTTGATTTTTTGAATTTCTAATTTGTTTGGTGCTTGGTGTTTGGAATTTGGAATTTCAGAGTTTAACCGGTCGAAATATATACCAAACTCCTGTCAGTGAAACAGTTGCCGTGATCAGGTAGAACAGGAAGCTGATCCCGACGGCTACATTCATATCGACATTCAGTATCTGCGACCCGTAAAGAAAAGTCAGTTCCCTGACCCCCATACCACCGATAGATACCGGCAAAACAGCCACGGCCGATGAAACCAGGAAAATAACCAGGTAAGAGAGGTGGTTTTCATGTTCACCCAATGCCAGGAGTAAAAACCAGGCACAGGCAACTTGTAACAATTGAACCAGGAAGCCATATGTAAATGTTACGATATTGATCTTCAGGAAATAGGGATATGCGATCTTGGTAAACAAGTAATAAGCAAGGAACACTGTGACAATGGCAATAACCACGGAACTAAATAATAATCCGCGACTTACGTCCAGCGACCATCGACCAATGACTTCAGGATTCAGAATGGATATACCCAGCAAAGCCAGCACAACCAGCGCGACCATGCCGGAAATGCGGTCGGACAGAACCGCGCCGATAATTTTTTTCGTTCCGGCCTGGTATTTTTTCTGAAGGAGATAGACCTTGTATCCGTCTCCGCCGATTCCACCCGGGAGGAACAGGTTGTAAAACATCCCGAGAAGGTATAGTTCAATATTCGTTTTTTCTTTCAGGTGAATATCGATGGTGCGGAAATAAATATTCAGCCTGTAGGCCGATACGAGTTTCGAAAGAGCAAAGAAAATGAGAGCCAGGGTAATATATACCAGGTTGGACTGGCTGTACAGGGCCAGGACCTCTTTCAGTTCTATTTTTCGGATAACAAAGTACAATGCCGCCGCAGTCACAGCGAATTTGAGCAGTGTTTTCAGCAGTCGTTTAAGCTTGCTTCCCACCTTTGAAAATATTGCTGACGCGGTACGGCTTTTTTTGTTGTGATTCGTAGTAGGTCCGCATTACCAGTTCGGCAATGATGCCGCTGGTGATCATCTGGAAACCGGCGACTACCAGCATGATTCCCAGGATCAGCAATGGGCGGCCCCAGATGTCGTGTCCCAGAATCTTCAGGATCAGCATATAGATGTTGATTGCCACGCCGGGCAACAGGATCAGCAATCCCCATTTTCCGAAGAAGTGCATCGGTTTCTGCAGGTACCGCTTGATAAAAAGCAACAGGATCAGGTCGCTGATCACTTTGAAAGTCCTTGAAAGGCCGTATTTTGACTGGCCGTGTATCCGCGGGAAGTGGTTCACGTCGACCTGTGTGATCGTGGCGCCGTCGAGGGCCGCCATGACGGCGATAAAGCGGTGCAGTTCGCCATACAATCCGAGGTTTTTGGCTGTATCCTTTTTAAAGACTTTCAGTGCGCAACCCAGGTCTTTCATTTTGACCCCGGTTGTTTTACGGATGATCCGGTTGGCGATACGCGACGGTATTTTCCGGATCAGCATGCCGTCCTTGCGGTTTTTCCGGTTGCTGGCCACCAGGTCCCAGTCGCCCTCTCTGGCCACTTTGAGCATCATCGGGATATCGGCCGGATCGTTCTGGAGGTCGCCATCCAGGGTGACGATATAATCGCCGGAGGCGAAATCGATCCCGGCCGACAAGGCTGAACTCTGGCCGTAATTCTTCTTGAATTTCAGAAGGATGACGCGGGGATCGACGATCGACAGGATCATGGGCACGGTTTTGTCCCTGGAGCCATCATCCACAAAGATCACCTCATAATCCAAACCGGTCAGCGCTTCCCTGATCTTCTCCGACAGGGAAAGGATATTTTCTTCCTCATTATAAACTGAAATGACCAGGGAGAGTTCAGGCATGGTGTCTGGTTTTGGTGCAAAGATATTTATTTTTCAAACGCTGACGGGTCCTTCGGACGCTGTCAGGTTTGAAGGATTTCGAAAAATGATTTTTCATTGAAGACATTTTTCTTATCTTAGCTGCCTGGATATAATCTAAACAGACCTTCCATATTATTCCAACCTGGTAATTAGTTTCAAACCTGACGGCGTCCGAAGGACCTGACGGGGTTACAACAGCAGAAAGGAAGGAAACATGCAAAACTTTGAATTACTTCAACCAGGTAAATTCTACCATGTTTATAATTGTGGAATTAACGGAGAAGATCTTTTCAGGAACAATGCCGATTTTGAAAGATTTCTCCGCTTATTTGAGAAGTATATTATGCCTGTCTGCGAGACATACGCATGGGTGTTGATGAAGAATCATTTTCATTTTTTGGTAAGGATTAAGGAGAATATTGGTTATAAATATTCAATGAATGATTTTAGAGATGATAAGGAAAAATTTAATGAATTGAAATGGGAAACAACCAATATTGTATTAACCTGTCGGCATCCTGAGGACCTGAAAGTGATAAAACCAACACCCCATCTTCATTTCTCACATCTGTTCAATGCTTATGCGAAATATTTCAATATTAAATATAAGCGACACGGAAGCCTTTTCGAAAGACCATTCCATCGAAAGAAAATAGATAATAAGAAATACTTTAAAAATGTTATAGTCTATATTCACCAGAATCCTGTTCATCATGGTTTTTGTGATTACCCTGATGAATGGGGATGGTCATCGTACCTGACTGTAATCTCCATTAAACCGACACAATTAGATAGGGAAGAAGTTATTGGATGGTTTGATAATGTAGGGAATTTTAAAGATTGCCATAATAATATAATTGACAGATTGGAGTTTGAAAGATACCTGGGGTTGTAATGTGTTCAAACGCTGACGGGTCCTGCGGACACCGTCAGGTTTGAAGGATATTTAACCTGTCAGCGTCCGAAGGACCTGACAGGTTAAAATCATCGACTGCAGTGCCTGACAGGTTGAAAACAGCGTCCGCAAGACCTGACAGAGTTATAAAATAAATATCTTTGTCAGCATGAAAAGAATCCTGCTCACCGGTGCTGCCGGCTTTATCGGTTTTCATACGGTAAAAAAACTGGTACAAGCAGGCCATGCTGTTACGGGGGTCGATAATATCAATAATTATTACGATCCCGAACTCAAATATGCGAGGCTCAGGGAGTGCGGCATCGACAGGGAGCGGATCAAAGAGCTGGCGCTTATACAAAGTTCAACCTTTCCTGGCTACACTTTCATCAAACTCGACCTGAAAGACCGGGAAAAAACCGCACAACTTTTCTCCGGGGAGCCATATGACAGGGTCATCCACCTGGCTGCGCAGCCCGGCGCCCGTCACAGCTTCGTCGATCCGTATGTTTACATCGACAGCAATATCGAAGCGTTCATGAATATCCTGGAGGGATGCCGCCATCAGCGGGTCAAGCACCTGGTCTTTGCCAGCAGTTCGAGCGTCTACGGGAATAATCCGAAACAGCCTTCCGAGGAAACCGATTTTGTGGATCACCCCATCAGTTTGTACGCGGCCACCAAAAAAGCAAACGAGCTTATGGCCCATACCTACAGCGCCGCATTCGGTATCCCGGTTACGGGGCTGAGGTTCTTTACCGTTTACGGCCCCTGGGGAAGGCCTGATATGGCATACTTCAAGTTTGCCCGGGCCATTGATGAAGGCTTGCCAATAGAAGTGTTTAATGGAGGGAATCTTGAACGTGATTTTACCTATATCGATGATATTATTAAAGGGCTGGTAAAAGTTACGGATATTATCCCTGATGGGAAGATCCCTTACCGTCTGTTTAATATCGGGCACTCCGAACCGGTCAACCTGCTCCGGTTCATCGAAATTATCGAAGAAAACCTGGGGAAAAAAGCGGTGATGGTCATGAAACCCATGCAGCCCGGTGACGTTTTTTCAACGTATGCGGGTACCGGCCTTCTCGAAAAATACGCTGGTTATAAGCCTGAAACAGGCATAGAAGAGGGAATAAAAAGATTTGTTGATTGGTATATAAATTATGGAAGGAAGAAATAACAGGGCACTTTATTTCTTCCTGGCACTGGCGGCTCTACTCTACCTGCCGGCTTTCCTGATCAACCTGAACATGGTTCAACTGATCCGCGATGAAGCCATCCGCGCCATCGTGGCGTTCGAAATGCTCCAGCGCAACGATTTCATCACACCCACCATCGGTGGGGAACCTTACCTGATGAAACCCCCGTTGTTCAACTGGATACTGGCTGGCTTCTTTCAGCTCACGGGCAGTTATTCGGAGACGGTGATCCGGATGCCGGTCATCATTACGATCGCTCTTTATGCCGGAACTATCTACCTGTTCCTGCGGAAGCCATTCGGCAACTTATTTGCCCTTGTCAATGCGCTGGCATTCGTAACCTATGGCAGGATAATATTTTACGAATCGCTGCACGGCTTAATCGACCTAACTTTTTCGTGGCTTACCTACTGCTTTTTCATGCTTTCATGGCATTTCTTCGAAAGAAAAAAATTCCTGGCCCTGTTTTTAGTTGCCTATGCCATCACGGCTGTTTCATACCTGTTAAAAGGATTGCCAAGCCTGTATTTCACGGCTGTCACACTGTTAATCCTTTTCATCCAGGGGAAAAAGTTCAGGATGCTTTTCAACTGGCGGCATTTCCTGGGGATCGGTTTGCTGATCCTGGTTGTCGGAGGATATTACCTGCTTTATTTCAGCCGCAATGCGATTGAACCCGAAAGAGTATTCGAGGTGCTGACCGGTGAAGTAACACGCCGGACCGTAGTGCGTTTCGGGATATGGAAAACCATCCTTCAACTGTTCACCTACCCCTTCGAAAACATTTATCATTTCCTTCCCTGGTCAGCCCTGGTCATTCTATTTATCAGGAAAGGCTCACTGAAACTTATCAGGGAGAACAAGCGCCTGTGGTATATGCTTCTTGTTTTTGTCTTCAATATCATCCCGTACTGGACCTCGCCTGAAACTTATCCCCGTTATATCCTCATGCTGGTGCCTCTATTTATGACTATCCTTTTCTTTCTTTATTTTGAATACTCAAAACAGGATAACTGGAATAAAAGAGCTGTGGATTATATATTGGGAATAATCTTAGGATTGGCAGCCATTGCAGCTGTTATATTTCTTATTCACCCTGCAACGCGTGATCTTCCGCATGTTTTGCCGGTATCAATCGGTTTATTCATAACAATGTCAGCGATCAGTTTTTTTTACTGGCGCAAGGCAACTTTCCGGCTATTTTGGGTTATAATAGCAATACTTGTGTTCAGAATAGCTTTTAACTACACGATTATCCCTTCATGGGAGAAGACCCACCCGGTTGTGGCTACCAAGAAGCTGGCATCAGAGCTGGCTGCGGAAACCCGGGACAGGGACCTGTATGTCTATTGGAATCCCTCATTCAAACCCGATCCTTATTTTCAGTACAGGTATAATAACGAGATATTCACTTTCTATCTTTCAACTGCCAGGGGACGGATTACGGAAGTGAAAACGGAGAAATTGCCCGGAGCGCTATACCTGGCGCAATGGGAACACTTGCGAAACATGAAATATAAAGTTATCAGGAAAATTGAGCCAGCCTGGCAGGTCCCGGTTGTTTTGATTGAATTTTCAGAGCCTAAAGTCAAATTTTAGCATTTGAAATACACATATTAAAAAAGTGTGTTTAACTTTACAGGTTTATTATTTCACATAAAGAAAACATTTTCAAAATGATCTTGAATTTTTTAAAAACCACCAACCCGATTCAAAAGTTTAAAAAGCTTTTAGTAGGATTGAGCCTGGTTTTACTGCCCACACTCCTCTATCCCCAGGGAACACAGGAATTGAATATTTATAAGATGATCAATCCCGATTCTCCGCTGCCGGATTCCCTTTATCTGATCGATATTATAAAGTATATTGAAGATACGCTGTTTCTTGGCGGAGCGCGTATCTCCGACATTCAATATATCGGAAATCCCAAAGGTGTCGGTTTATTTACCGATGGTGCGGATATCGGGATGAATGACGGGTTGATCCTCTCAAATGGGTGGGTGGGTACGACTACTATTGTTGATGGTGGCCAGAATAAAACCGGAGCACAGGCTATACCCGCCCACGACAGCCTGGGGCCTTACCGGGCTGAGCCCAACGGGCCGCCGCCGCTACAGGATGATGATATGGACTGGCTCTCCGGATTGTTTACTCCCAACGATCCGAAACCGGATACGGCATATGACCCTTCTATTATTACTTTTAAGTTCAAACCCTATTACAACTCTATAAAACTGGAATATGTATTTGCTTCTGAAGAATATCTCTACGAGCAGCCACCTTTTCCACCACCGCCTCCACCGCCGATAGACGTCGATATGACCGGAGCGCCTGTCTCGGATTTTATGGCTGTTTTTATTAAAAGATACCCCAGCGAGCAAAACTACAACATGATTGCTTCCCTTATCGGGCAGGATGGAGATCCTTCCTGGATTCCGGTATGTGTCAAAACCCTGAATCATACTACCCCTCCAGGGTACTACCAACCCAACTACGACAGGAGTTTTATTTTTGACGGGGCATCCCTGCCACGCCAGATATTTCCTTTTGTATCAGAAGGCATTGATGTTACTCCCTGCCAGAATTACTGGATGAAAATTGCGGTTGCTGATTATCCCCATGGCGTTGTTCAGGGTTATGATATTTCTCACCAGATCAACTCGGCGGTATTCCTGAAAGCCTATAGTCTGATGAGCGGATACGGACTGGAATGGACATTGGAAGGCGCTATCGACAATCCCGATTTTGCGAACGACTCCAGCCTGGTCGAAGGCGGCTGCTCAAACATCAATATCACGGTGAGGTTCAATACAATGCCAAAAGACACCTCCTTTATCCGGTTCCGTATCGATGGCGCATCTTTAGCTGATTATACCGTAACACCGCCGGAAGCTATCGTCCAGGATTCCCTGATCATGATCCCGGATTCTATAACGGAATTTACTTTTACGATCACCGCTGTCGATGACAACATCGCCGAAGGGACCAATGGCATCGATCACTGGTTTATCCGTTACCAGGAGAACCCCTGCGACGTGCCTTACCAGGATACCACCGGCATCGGTTCGAATGAAGACGGTTATTCGGGAAAAATTAAAGTCAAGGTCAGAGATTACAATCCGTTTGTCAATACATCGAAATCTGTCGGTCCCGATCTTCCTCCTCCAGCCAGCCAGTATCATTGCGGCGGGGATGTGACGGTCAGCATTCAGGATATCCTGGAAGGGGGCATCCCGCCCTACACATATTCATGGTCGAATCCCCCGCAGATTGCCAATACCGAAACATTTACGACAACTATCGGCGACAGTCCCGATATGGCCATTTGCAAAATATTTGACCGATGCTCCGGAAAGCCCGGGTATGCGAACGGTTCTGATACGGTTTTTATATACAGCAGGCTCGAAATCGAAGCCAGCGGAGATTTTCAGCTTTGCCAGAACGGAGAGTCCGACATCGAGATTGTCAGTACCAATGTCGGCGACGATTATTCCACCATCTGGTATTTCGAGAATCCTCCAGGTGTATTGACCCAGGTGGGTAATGAATCTGTTTACACCGTTACCTGGGAGGACTATGGCAGCTTTGCACCGAATACCCTTACTTTTATTTGCACAGCGACGGATGAATGCGGAAACTCGGCTAACGATACAGTGCATGCTACCTTCTTTCCGGTTGTCACAATCAGTGGTGTGCCGCTGATCTGCCTGTACGATGAGATACAGCTGACGTGCAGCTTCGCCCTTCAGTATTGGTGGCATTACGGAAGCCTGGCTGGTCCCTTGCTCGGACAGAACCAGGTATTGAATTATACCCCTCCGAATTCAGGACTCCATACTATCTGGGTAAGAATTGAGAATGAGTGCCATGAGTATGCCGACACCAGCTTCACTTTTGAAGTCTCGGAACTGGTGATGGATATGACCATGAACAATTCGACCAATTTCTTCACCTGCCCGAACGTCCCTTTTACACTTCAGGAACTTCATGCGTTTGATGGCTGGTACTGGACATGGGAGGACGACGGGACGAACTATGAGGCTTACGGGCAGAATATCAGCCTGGAAATGACCGAAGCCGGGCCTCACCCGGTAACAGTTATAGCTTATAATAATCACGGTTGTTATGACACTATTACCCGAACGGTCACGGTCTATCCTTACGCTTATCCTGTGGCTTCGACTTCGATCGAATCGGTCTGTATTGATTATCCGACCGATCTGAGCATTGTACCGACCGGCCCGGTCACCATTTCCAGCTATTTCTGGACAGCAAACCCTGCGTATGCCTGGCAGCCGGGACAGCAAACCCAGGCCTCGCCAACGGTTACGCCCCAGGAAACAACAATATTTAAGTGCAGGATCACCGATAACCATGGCTGTCTCGATTCAGCCACGGTGGAGGTCAATGTCAGGCCAAGGCTGGCGGGCAATATCCTCGGTGATCCCGGGTTCCAGTGTACCGACAAGCCGGTGACGATCACTTTCCTGCCGACTGTGACACCACTACCCGACGCTACTTATTCCTGGACATTTGATGATGGAGTGCCGGCTACCAGTAACCTGGCCGTTCCACCGCAGATCGTCTGGTCGACCGACGGATTGAAAAATATCAGCCTGCACATTGAAGAACTGGGTTGCGAAGAGACTTTCTATTTTCAGTACCAGGTGTATCCCGATCCTCTGGCCGGTTTTACGGCAACAGGTGCAGCCGGTTGCCAGCCTATTCAGGTGTCATTCACCAATATCTCATCAAACCTTGAAAATCCTTCATACCTGTGGGACTTCGGCGATGGCACAACAGGCACTGATGTGAATCCTTCCCATGAATACACCATACCGGGGACGTATGATATTACCTTAACGGTGACCAATTCGACAGGTTGTGTCAATACTTTGACCATTAATGATATGGTTGAGGTGTTTGAGGTGCCGGTAGCCGATTTTACAGCTGATCCTCAGGCGGCTACTATTGATAATCCTACAATCAATTTCTCGGAACAGGTCAATATCCCCTACCAGATTATCAACTGGGATTTTGGCGACGGCAATGAGGATCTTTCCAGTCCAAATCCAAGGCATACATACACTTTACCAGGCACTTACCTGGTCGTAATGTATACCGAGACCGAACACGGATGCTGGGACAGGGATACGCTGGAGATTGGTATTGTGGAGGATATTAAGATTTTTGTTCCCAATGCCTTTACACCGAATGGCGATGGATTGAACGACTGCTTTGCCATTGGCGGTACAACGGGCGACATCGTTGATGTATTCCGGATCATCATTTATAACCGTTGGGGTGTTCAGCTTGTGGATGAACCCGTTCACAACCCGGAATGTTTATGGAACGGCAGGGATGTGAACGGGGTTGAAATGCCCGGAGGGCAGTATATTTTCAGGATCTTCGGGAAGAACCTGCGCGGTTCGAAAAAAGTCTATGAAGGGATGGTTACCTTGCTAAGGTAATTATTTTACTTCTTCTTTTTTACCTTCCAGGGAAAACTTTATCGGGAGGTTAAATATTACCCTGACTGGCTCATTATTGTCATTTGTGCCCGGGTTCCATTTAGGCATACCTTTGACAACCCGTGCAGCTTCTTCATCACATCCGTCGCCAATTCCCTGGAGAATCTTGACATTGGTCACCGACCCGTCTTTTTCAATAACGTAGGTAACGAAAACGGTTCCTGCTGTTCCTTTTGTTTTTGCTTCAGGTGGATATTTAATGTTTTCCACGAGGTATTTTGTCATGGCATCCATTCCACCCTTAAAAGAAGGCATGTTTTTTACAACCTGGAATGCAGGTTCTTCCTGGGCCGACTGGGAAACAGTCTGGGCAGCTTTTGCCTGTTCTGACTTTTGCTGGCTTTCCTGAGCAGTTAACCACAAAGGATTTCCGGCTGTGAAAAGAAAAAGAACCACAGCCAGTGAGGGCAGTGCAAATCCGGCCTTTAGTTTAGCCCATGATGCGGAGCGTTTTTTCGTCATCATAATAATTCTGTTTTTAAGTAATGAAACATTAAAGTTATTTGTTAAGGTATTTAATTGAATGCCAATAGATTCCTGCAGAATAAATTCCTGGTATTTTTGTTTCTGAAAACCATCCTTCAGAACGCCTTCATCCGCCAGAAATTCATGGGTTCTTTTGATAGCATGGCCGGCCAGCCAGGCAAATGGATTAAACCACTGTAAAATGACAGCAAACTCCGCCAGAATGATGTCGATTGTATGTATTTGCCGGATATGTACTTTTTCATGCGCCACAACCGGAGCGAATTTGTCATCAGATAAGTACTCTTCCCGGATATAAATAAAGTTGAAGAATGAAAAGGGGGAGTAGCCATTATCCACCAGGACGAAACGGGATCCATCGCGCCGGATAATTTTAAATCGCCTGGTGATGACAGCCAGCTGGATAAGTTGAAAAATGAACTTCGCGGTGAATATGACTACCCCTGTGAAGTAAACAATTGCAACAAGCTGAAAGGCTGAAATATTGCTGCCGGCAATTTTGTCGACTTTTTCTCCCGTAATCAGGACCGGTTCAAGCAGGATGGCGGCAGGCCTGAAGGTTTCCGTTTCAAAAAAACCAATCCGTATGAATGGCATGGTCAGTGAAAGCAGAACAGAAAAGACCAGGTAGAACCGGTTGACATGGAAGAAGGTCTCTTTTCTGAGAAAGAGCCAGTAAACGGTCACCAGTGCGGCAAGGATAGCCGATGAATGCAACAGGTATGTAAGCAGGTCTGTCATTTTTTTTGTGCTTTTTGTTTTTGGATCTCCATGTCCATCAGCCTTCGGATCTCTTCCAGTTCCTCGATGCTGATCTTTTCTTCAGACGCGAAGAAACTGGCCAGTGATTTGTAGGAGTTACCGAAATAATTGGCTACAAAGCTGCGGAAATAGGTCCGGGTGTAATCATTTTTTGAGATCAGGGGGTAATATTCATACGTGCGGCCATACGCTTTGTGGCCTATAAACCCTTTTTGTTCCAGAATGCGGATGATCGTGGAAACGGTATTGTATGCCGGTTTGGGTTCCGGAAATTCTTTCAGGATATCATGAACCAGCGCCGATCCTTTATCCCAGAATATATGCATAATTTGTTCCTCGGCTTTGGTGAGTTCGCGCCCTGTGCTTTTCAGTTGTTTCATCATTAGTTAATTTTTATGCTGCAAA
>Ga0209717_1000381_pt1 | contig 54696 bp, 40 predicted proteins | sample AD_UKC048_MetaG_FD_184418 | JGI IMG/M metagenome (GOLD analysis project Ga0209717, IMG submission 184418) | Active sludge microbial communities of municipal wastewater-treating anaerobic digesters from USA - AD_UKC048_MetaG (SPAdes) (version 2) | ecosystem: Engineered > Bioreactor > Anaerobic >...
GCGTGAGCTATCCGGTGTATATGGATCAGGTGGATTTCCCGTATTTTAAACGATTTTCTGAAAAGAAGCTGGTGCCGGAGAAAAAGGAAAAGAAATATATTGATGATGTGCGGAAGGAGAAATATGTTGAATCCAAGCGGGTGGAAGACGGGGTGTGGCTGACCTTTCTGCCGGTAATGGATCAGGATGAATTTGGCGACCTGGTGGTGGAGGAACTGAAACTGCATCTGGTAAATCATACCAAAACCCCGTACAATTTTGTATATAAGCTGCATTTTTTCGGCAAACCCGATTTTGAACTGAAGAATACCATTCAGCCCTTTGAAGATTTTTACCTGCACGATATCGAATTCAGTGAATTGAATGACAGTCCGAGTTTTGATTTTGAATTTACCCTCGTTACTCCGGATAAAAACCTGGCCCCGCATTTTGAAGCCGGGGTGAAACTCAAACCCAAACAGCTTTTTGCTAAAATCGAAGAGCTGAAGAAAAAGAACCTGGCCACTTTTTCCCAGCGTTTATTTGAGACCTACCCGGTCCGTACCTATGAAGAAGTGGTGGAATCGGAAAATGCCTGGAAACACCAGTTGTCAAAAGCCGGGTATAAAATATATGATGCCTCCAAAGCCCGGCAACACCTGGAACCGGCGCGTTCGGTCGTAGACCTGCACATCGAAAAACTCACAGATCACTGGCAGGATATGGATAATTATGAAATGCTCCAGTTGCAACTGAAGAATTTCGAAAAATACTTTCATCTCGCCGTGGCTCATCACCAGCCCTCCCTGATTATCATTCACGGGGTAGGGGAAGGCCGTCTCCGTGATGAAATACATGACCTGCTCCGGCTGAAGAAGGAAGTAAAGTCCTTTGTCAACCGCCACCATCCGGCCTATGGGTACGGAGCTACTGAAATATTCTTCCAATACTGATTTTCCTTTCTACCTTTGAACAGCTACAAGCCAGGCTATCGCTGCCTGTCATCCTGAGCGCGTCGAAGGAGACAGGTGGAGGAAAGTCCGGACAGCACAGAGCAATGCACCGGTGAACAGCCGGCCTGTTGAAAGACAGAGAGATAGTGCCACAGAAAATTACCGCCCGATGTCTGGTTTTCGATGAGGGTAACCTTTTCGCTAAACCTGCCTGCCGGCAGGCAGGGCTACGGAGGGCAAGGTTGAAAACGTGGGGTAAGAGCCCACGGCTTATGATGGTAACATCATTCGCGGGTAAACCTTGCATGCTGAAATGCCACGTATAGTACCGGTTGAGAGCGGCTCGCTCAAGCCAGGCTTCGGCCAGGCACGGTACAGGGTAGGCAGATGGAGCCCGGTGCGCAAGCGTCGGGACAGATAAATGATAGGCCGCACATGCAAATGTGTTACAGGATCCGGCTTATGGCTTGTAGCTATTTTTTCAGTTGTCAGCTGTCGGATGTTAGTTGTCAGGAAACAGCCCCTTCTGAAAAATTTTATTTTATAAAACCTGTCCATTCAACTTACATTATCTTCTTTTTTACTTTCGAAGCGAAATGATCTTGTCACCCTGAGTAGTCCCGCTAAATATTTATTTCAGGGATTCAGCAGGCTTTACAGCGGGACGTATCGAAGGGCCTTCTCGCTTCTCGCTTCTAACTTCTAGCTAAATTGCCTGCAATTTCCATCATCCACGCAATCCCCAGATGCACCATCAATCCGCCCCAGATGGATCGTGTATTATAAACCACTATCCCTAATAACAGTCCGCCGAAATAAGAACTGATACATTCTCCAAGGGGTTTTCCAAAATGAATACTGCAATAAAATATAGCCACAGGCAGGATTGCCTCTTTCCCCAACCAACGGGCAAATCCGATAATAAGAAATCCCCGGAAGAAAAGTTCAATGGTCAGAAAATCGGAACCATAAGACAATTCAAACAAAAGCGCCTGCCAGCCGGGTATTTCGTTTAAAGAACTGTGTGGTGCCAGCATTTTCAGTTTTGGATACATCGCCTGGAAGTCAGGCTGTGTGGCTGCAAGGGAAATCAGGGGCAGCATGAATAGTAACATCAGCAGGTAAGGACGCCAGTCTGGAATCTTCTTTAAGGTACCCCAGGCTGTATCTTCTTTTATAAACCATTTACGGATCAGCAGCAAGGATAGGGACACGATGGCCAGGAGGAACGGCCAGTGCAGTATTTTATTCCAGAACTGATTGGTGTACGAGTCAGCAGAAAAAACAAAATGAACATGCAGGGTATACTTCAGGGCAAATAAACTAACGGCAAAAAGAAAGAGTCCGTAAAAAGAAGCAGGGAGTGGGAGCGCCGGTCGGGAGATCTGCCGTTGCAGCCAGACCGGAATGCCAAAAGCAACCATAAAGACCACCGTCCATGCCAGAAGTTTAACCAGGTAAAAACTATTTTTTCCGATCATCCGGTCAAGGTGAAAATAGTAATTCAGGAAGATCAGCAAAGCACAAAAAATACTACTCAGTAATAAAATTTTTTTATCACTGTGCAGCAGGTAGTTGCGGATATAATTCAGGATGTTTTTCAACATGGCTAAAGTAATTTTTTTTTATCGCTTTAAACTTTCCTGCGCCAAACACTTCCAAATTTTCGTTAAACATTTAAACACAAAAAAAGTATAGCCATGAAAACTTTAAACCTTTCTTTTAAATTGTCCGCGGTTATTGCCGCCCTCTTCCTCTTTGCCCTGGTATCCTGTCAGAAAGAAGGAAGCCTGTCTTCCACCGAAACCGTTGCCGTGACCGAAGAAGAGGCCGTAACGTATTCCGATGAAAGTACACAGACGGAAGCCAGTTTTGATGACGTGGAAGATGTCAGTATGCTGGCCGCTGATGAAGAAGGCGAAACCAGTATGAATGGCCGTGGCGGTGAAACCGGCCGCCTGTTTCCTTTTGTGGAACTGCGCCTGCGTCTCGGTACCTGTGCAGACATTACGGTTTCCCCGAATGACAGCACGTATCCCAAAACAATTACCATTGATTTCGGACCCAACGGTTGTCTTTGTGCCGATGGTAAAATCCGCCGTGGTGCCATCGTGATTCACCTGACCGCGCCGATCCGCCGTCCTGATGCAGTTATGACCATTACCCTGGATAATTTTTACCTGAACCGGGCTAAAATTGAAGGCACCAAAATCGTTACCAATCTCAGTGAAAACGGGAATATCAAATTCACCGTACAGGTGGTGGGAGGTAAAGTAACACATCCGAACGGTCGGGGTTACAAATACGATGGTATCAAATATGTAAAACAGATCGAGGGGGGTGCCACCCGTCAGCTGCGCGATGATGTGTACAGCCTGGAAGTACGTTCCAAAACAGAATTCACTAATGGGCTGACCATTAACCTGAATACCGAATCGCCCCTGATCAAGAAAATGATCTGTCCCTGGATCAGTGACGGTACCCTGAAAATTAAGATCAACAGCCGTATCCTCTTCCTGAACTACGGGGCTCCGAGCAACGGGGATTGTGATAACAAAGCCCTGCTGACCTGGAACAACGGCAACAACCATCGACTGATTACCCTGCCTTAATCCTTATGTATTGTTGATGAAAACTCCTCCCTTAATCCGGGAGGAGTTTTACTTTTGTGCCATGCGCTATTTATCTGTCTGTCTGATCATCCCCCTCGTATTCTTCTCTTGTAATTCCGTGGATAAAAATAATCCGGAGACCATACTACCGGGCAACTGGTTCGTCCTTTATCCGGTAGAAGAACTGCAGACCCGAAAACAGGAAGAAGTATACGCGGCCACGCAGGATTCCCTGACCAATCTGAAATGCCTGAAGCTGCTCCGGTTTTCGAAGAATGGAGATTTTAATCAGCTCGACAGTATCTCCATTAAAGGCACCTGGAATATGAAAGAAGAAGGTGTAGTGCAGGTAGCAGGAGGGGGGCATGGATTCGATCGTTTTCAAACCCGGTTTACGGGGTATAAAAACAGGGTGTTGAAACTAACTGAACTGGCGGATGCCCGGGGCGAAAAATTAAAACTGGTCTGGCATTTATTAAGAATTGATAAAGGCAATGCTACCACTCTCTTTGATGAAGCGAATAACAAATGGCGATATAAAGCCATAAAAAAAGAGTCCGATAATGAAATCAGGGAACGATTGGTTCAGATGCTGGAATACTATGCCGCCTATTTTCAATTGATCGCAGATGAGTCCTCTTTTTTCATGCCCTCCCGGGTGATCCTGCCCTTTAAGTTTTACCAGCACGGTATTGGGTTAAAAGCCTTTGATCCCGAAAGTAAATTCGCCCAACTCTTTTATTCAACCGAACAGGCGAAGTTTGCCAGTTATGTTTTGGAAGGAGCCATTGGCCGTGCCAGTTTTGACTTCAAAGACAACAGCAGCTACAGCCGGGAGTATGTGAAAATGCTGGAGGAACTGGCGAAGCAAGTGAGGAAACAAGTCAGTAGTCGTTAGTCGGGAGTCGGTAGTCAACAGCCCATTCTAACTAGTCGGGAGTTCGTAGTCGGGAGTCGGTAGTCAACAGCCTCTTCTAAGCAGATTGCTCTTGTCACCCTGAGCGTGTCGAAGGGTGAGCAGGTCAAAGTACATTTTGATTAGTCGTGCTTCGGCAAGCCTGCCTGTCCGGCAGTCAGGCTCAGCATGACAACCGCTTTCACCCTGCGTCGTATCGAAGGGATGACGCCCGTACTTTATTCTATGTAATACTTCACCAGCGTCGATACCTTTTGCAGTTTCACCACCGGACTACCCATGACGGCTTTTTCCTGCCGGTATTTAATAACACCCACACCGGGCATGAAGCAGACCTGGTCCTTCCGGAAATTGCGGGCATTTTTTTCAATGAAAAGATAATGACTGAAATCGCCGGCAGGAGTGGAGAGGGTGCCGGTCATTTTGAGTGAGCGGCCGATGGCTGCCGCATCTTCAAACGCAGTGAGATAACGAAGGGAATCGCCTGCAAAAAGACCATACTCTTTTTTCACATCCTTGATTCCTTCCATGAACATACGGTCTTCCATGCTGAAGAGGGCCGAATCACTGGCATACATTTTCTCCGGAAGACCCACGCTGATATTCGATTCCCACCATACCAATCCATCATTTAATGAACGGTAAGTGCCGGTAAAGCGCAGGGTGTCATATTGTACCTGTTTGAAAACGCCATCAGTAAAAAGGGAATCCTCATAGATCCAGAAATTGTTACTGTTCATCGGCATGAGTCCACAAAAACTACCAGTGCAGGGATAACTAATCACCGAATCGGCGGAATAACTGCGTCCGGACGGATTGCTGGTCTGAACTGAACATGCGGATTTCGATTCAGGAACTGACAGGGATTCTTTTTTGCAGGAAGACAGGCATAAGATGCCTGCAATGAAGAGGATAAACGTTTTTTTCAAAGGGTCGTTTTTAAAAGGTACGGGCCGCTAAAGTAATAGCCGGTTTTTATAACTCATAATTTTACTACGTATTTTTTCACCTCTTTCCTTGTTATTCGACGCACAGTATTGAAGATGAATTCATTGCCTTTCAATTTGGGCAATAAAAAACCCGGACTATCCGGGTTTTATTTAAAAATCAATCGTAGTTCTACTATTTGAAGATGGTTCCAAAGAAGGTCTTCATGTCATTCCAGGAAGCCGTATCTGCCGCTGGGTTATATGAAATCGGGATTTTGAATTTCTCCCCGGTAGCAGTGGCATCCGGATTGCTGAAGGCGTGGGTGGCTCCATCATATACTTTGAATGTATATTTTGCGCCGATAGAATCCATTTGTTTGCGGAACTGGGCTACCTGTTCAGCAGGGACAAAAGGATCAGCTCCGCCATGACAAACCAGCACCTGGGCTTTCAGTTTAGCTTTATCGGGAGTAACCACCTGCAGACCGCCATGGAAACTCACGACACCCACCAGGTCTTCACCCAGATTGGCCATATTGAGAACCTGGGTACCACCAAAACAATAACCGATCGCGGCGATCTTACTGGTATCTGCCAGTTCATATTTGCGGACCACATTCAGGGCCGCATCAAAACGTGCCTGGGCCATCAGGGGATTCATATAAAAAGGACCAGCCAGTTTTTCGGCATCCGTGGGATTATCCGCTCTTTTGTTATTGCCATAAAAGTCTACGGCCATCGCCAGGTAACCCAGAGAAGCCAGATCACGCACCCGGCGTTTGATATAATCATTCATACCCCACCACTCATGTACCACCAATACCACAGGACGTTTGCCGGTAATACTGCTGTCCCAGGCTATATAGCCATCCATCACCAGGCTGTCTTTTATGTTTTCAGCGGAATAAGTAATGGCCTCGGTTTTAATAACAGGCTCTTTCATGCTTGTTTCTTTTTTGTCATCGGTGTTGTTATTACAGGAAATACTGATCAGGGCCAGGCTGGTCAGCAGCGGGAAAAAATACTTTTTCATTATAATTGGTTTGTGTTTTTGATCCGGGTTTAAAGATCGTAAATTATAAGGTATCGGGAAACTATAACATACCGTTGTCCCGGATGTTTAAAATTAATCCAAACCGCATCTTTCCACTATATTTGCCCCATGACAATCGAAAAATTACAGGATATGCGGTCCCGCATTGCCGGGATAAGGAGGTTTCTTTGACGTCGCTAACCGACAATATAAGATAGCCGAAGACAAACAACTGTCGCTGAGCCCAGGCTTCTGGGACGATAATAAGCGGGCGACAGAAATTCTCAAAAGCATCAAATTAAACGAGTACTGGGTGAAGCTGTATGAAACAGCGGAGGCCGGGGTGGAAGACTTTGCCGTCTTGTTTGAGTTCTGGAAAGGGGGCGATGCCACCGAAGAGGAAACCAAAGAGGCGTACGAACAGGCCATTGCCTTACTCGATGATGCGGAATTCAAAGCCACCCTCAATGAGCCGGAAGATGAACTTCCTGCCGTGTTGCAAATCAATTCCGGTGCCGGCGGTACCGAAAGCCAGGACTGGGCCGAAATGCTCGCCCGGATGTACCGCATGTACGGGGAAAAACAGGGCTGGAAAGTAACCGAAATGGACTGGCAATGGGGCGATGGAGCCGGAATCAAAACCTGCACCCTGCAGTTTGAAGGTCCCTTTGCCTATGGATTCCTGAAAGCCGAGAGCGGCGTACACCGACTCGTCCGTATTTCCCCATTCGACAGCAATGCCCGACGCCACACCTCTTTTGTGAGCGTGTATGTATACCCCATGGTGGATGATACCATCAATATCGAAATCAACCCGGCGGATGTGAAAATGGAAACCTCCCGAAGCGGGGGAGCAGGCGGACAGAATGTAAACAAAGTGGAAACCAAGGTTCAGCTGACCCACTTACCTACCGGAATCGTGGTGGTTTGTCAGCAGGACAGGAGCCAGTTGGGTAACCGCGAACTGGCCATGCAGATGCTCCGCAGCAGATTGTATGAAATGGAATTACAGAAACGGAATGCGCTGAAAGATGCCACCAATGCCAAAAAGAAAAAGATCGAGTGGGGCAGCCAGATCCGCAGCTATGTATTCCATCCGTATAAAATGATCAAAGATCACCGCACCGATTTCGAAGTGGGCAATGTGCAACCGGTCATGGACGGTGAACTGGATGGATTTATCAAGGCTTACCTGATGAGTGAGAAGGAAACCGGTGAATAACCGGCTGTGCGTTTCCATAACAAACTATCTACCTTTACTTAATAAATCAGTACTATGAGTTTTGGAACTTTTTCATACCCGATGCCGGTCAATGAACCGGTACTGAATTACGGACCCGGATCTCCTGAAAAGAAAAGATTAAAGGAAGTACTGGCAGAACTCAAAAGCCAGGAGGCCGATGTGCCGATGTATATCGGAAGCAAAGAAGTACGGACCAATAAAAAAGTGGCAATGCATCCGCCCCATGAAAAAGCCCATACCCTGGGTTATTTCCATGCCGGTGAAGAAAAACATGTTCATCTGGCGATCGATGCGGCCCTTGCGGCCAAAGAAAGCTGGGCCGCCACCACATGGGAAAACCGCGCCAATATCTTTTTAAAAGCGGCTGACCTGATCGCTACCAAGTACCGCCCTTATATAAATGGCACCACCATGCTGGGTCAGAGTAAGAATGCTTTCCAGGCCGAGATCGACAGTGCCTGTGAACTCATCGACTTCCTCCGTTTTAACGTACATTATCTCTCTGAAATCTATAAGCAACAACCGATCAGCAGTCCGGGTATGCACAACCGCCTGGAGTATCGTCCGCTGGAAGGTTTTGTACTGGCCGTAACCCCGTTCAACTTCACCGCTATCGGTGGTAACCTGCCCACTTCGGCCGCCCTCTGCGGCAATGTGGTGGTATGGAAATGCGCCAACACCCAGGTATACTCCGCTCAGATGTTTATGCGGATTATGAAGGAAGCCGGACTGCCGGATGGCGTAATCAACCTGATCTATGTAGACGGACCAACGATCGGACGGGTCTGTTTCAATCACCGTGAATTTGCGGGCGTACACTTTACAGGTTCAACCGGGGTGTTCAATAATATGTGGGAGACCATTGGTAAAAATATGCCGAACTACCGCAGCTATCCCCGCATTGTCGGAGAAACCGGTGGAAAGGATTTTGTGATGGTACATAAAAGTGCCGATCCCGATGTGGTGGCTACCGCTTTATTAAGAGGGGCTTTTGAGTACCAGGGACAAAAATGTTCAGCGGCCTCCAGGGCCTATGTTCCTTCCAATATAGCAGAAGAAGTGAAGAAGAAACTGATCGCCGGCGTTAAGAGTTTCAAAATGGGTACGGTGGAAGACTTTACCAATTTTGTCAATGCCGTGATTGATGAAAAAAGTTTTAACAGTATTAAACGCTATATCGATAACGCGAAGAAAGATCCCAAGGCAGAGATATGGGTTGGTGGAAAATGCGATAGTAAAAACGGATGGTTTATTCAACCCACGGTGATCCAGGCAAAGGATGCGAAGTATGTGACCATGTGCGAGGAAATCTTCGGCCCGGTACTGACCGTATATGTATACCCGGCCAACAGTTTTGAAAAGACACTCGAACTGGTGGATAAAACCTCGCCATATGCACTGACCGGATCCATTATTTCGCAGGACCGGGCAGCGGTGGAACTGGCCACGAATAAATTGAGAAATGCGGCGGGTAATTTTTATATCAATGATAAACCGACCGGTGCCGTGGTGGGACAACAACCATTCGGCGGGGCCCGGGGCAGTGGTACCAATGATAAAGCCGGTTCTATCCTGAATCTATATCGCTGGCTGAGTCCGCGTACGATCAAGGAAACCTTTAATCCCCCTACGGATTATCGTTATGCATTTCTTGGAGAAGAATAAGTGGTTTGTCAATACGGCGTTGTAACTTGAACTATAAAACCGGATCATGGCAGTAATCATAACATCTGAACAACTGGCGGCGAATATTGCGGTACTGGCCACTGCGCTCAGTCAGCGGCATCCTGATTTTGCGGACGTGGTTTTTGTGGGTATTCAGCAGGGCGGGGCCGTGCTCGGGGAACAACTCGTGGCAGAACTGCAACGCATGCACCCTGGCCGTACCATTCCGTACGGACAACTCGATATTACTTTTTACCGGGATGATATCCGGAAGAATATTATTCCTCCCGATAAGATGAATATCCATTTTGGGGTGGAAAATAAAACCGTGATCCTGATCGATGATGTACTGTTTACCGGCCGTACGATCAAAGCCGCCCTGGATGTACTTTTTGATTACGGACGCCCGGCCAAAGTGGAACTCTGTGTGCTGGTAGACCGGAAGGAACACCGGCAATTCCCCATACAGGCTGATTATGTGGGTACTACCGTGGTTACTGAACGTTCTGATAAAGTAAAACTGGTCAACCGCGAGTTTGTCCTCATACCGGGATAACGGTGGATATTTTTATAACAGATAAAACTCATTTACCCTAACTTCGCTTTTTAATGCAACTATCTACGCGACATCTGCTGGGCATTAAAAACCTCACGAAGGAAGATATCTCCCTTATTTTATCTACCGCCGAGCAATTCAAAGAAGTCTTACAACGACCCGTAAAGAAAGTCCCCTCCCTCCGGGATGTGACCATTGTCAACCTGTTTTACGAGAATTCAACCCGGACGCGGTTCTCTTTTGAACTGGCGGAAAAACGGCTGAGTGCGGATACGATCAACTTCGCGGCCAGTTCGTCCTCCGCAGCCAAAGGCGAAACCCTGCTCGATACGGTGAATAATATCCTGTCCATGAAAGTGGATATGGTAGTGATGCGGCACAGTGCCAGCGGCGCCCCTCACTTTTTATCGCAGCATATTCCTGCGGCTATTGTCAATGCTGGTGACGGGATCAATGAACACCCCACCCAGGCCTTACTGGATGCCTTCTCCATTAAAGAAAAGACCGGGGGACTCGAAGGACGTAAAGTGGCGATCATCGGCGATATTATGCACAGCCGGGTGGCCCAGAGCAATATTTACCTGTTGAATAAAATGGGAGCAAAGGTTACTGTCTGCGGACCGCCCACCCTGATCCCTAAATATATCCGCGAGGCCTTAGGCGTGGAAGTGAGTTATAATCTGCGTGAAACCCTGGAGTGGTGTGATGTAGCCAATGTGCTCCGGATCCAGCTCGAACGACAGAACCAGGTGCTTTTCTCTTCGCTCCGTGAATACAGTATCGCCTACGGCATCAACCGCCAGTTGCTCGACAGCCTGAATAAAGAAATCGTGATCATGCACCCGGGTCCAATCAACCGGGGCGTGGAATTGGACAGTGATGTGGCCGACAGCAAACAATCCATTATCTTACAACAGGTGGAGAATGGGGTAGCGGTACGTATGGCGGTTTTGTATCTGCTCGCAAACAGAAACAACTAAAGAAAGTACGAATTTAGAAGTACGAAGTACGAAAGATTATCGTAAAAGAGATGGAGCTGGTTATTTTAGATAAACATACTTAGGAGGTCCTGACAACTGACAACTGACAACCGACAACTAACAACTAACAACTAACAGCTAACAACTAACAACTATTGCCATGTCACGAATCTGCCTCTTCCCCGGAACCTTTGATCCCGTAACCTTGGGACATGTGGATATTATCAATCGGGCTTTGCCGGTATTTGATAAAATTGTAGTGGGTATCGGGTTGAACTCGGCCAAAGCCCCCATGTTTTCTGCTGACCAGCGGCTGCAGTGGATCAACGAAATTTATAAAGATGAGGAACGGGTGATTGGCGCAGTGTATGAGGGACTGACCATTGATTATTGCAAACAGATAGGGGCCAATTTTATTCTGCGGGGTATCCGGTACGTATCCGATTTTGAATATGAAAAAACGATTGCCGATGCCAACCGCACACTGGATAAAAGCATTGAGACCATCTTCCTGACCGGGGAACCTAAATATACTTCTGTGGCCTCGACCATCGTAAGGGATATCATCCGCAATGGCGGAAATGCCGCTCCATTTATACCCGAACTGGTCGCCCGTTCGATCAAAACTTTACAATAAGATGTCAATCTGGTTTAAGAAAGATCTGTGCCTGGCCGATTTCAGCGTATTCAGCCAGGAAAAACAAATGGCGGATCACCTGGGTATTGAATGGACTGAACTTGGTGATAATTTTCTAAAGGCCCGGATGCCGGTGGATCACCGCACCAAACAACCCTATGGTTTATTACATGGGGGCGCTTCCTGTGTACTGGCCGAGACGTTGGGCAGTGTAGGGGCTGCATTGGTGGTGGATCCGCTAAAATTTAATTGTGTGGGACTCGAGATCAATGCCAACCATGTGCGGAGTGCCCGCGAAGGTTTTGTTACAGGGGTGGCCAGTCCGATCCATATTGGCGCCAGTACCCAGGTTTGGGATATAAAAATCTTTGATGAACGTGAGAAGCTCATCTGTGTCAGCCGGCTGACTGTAGCCGTGATTCCCCGTCGCTGATCAGTCTTCATACCGGGCCTGTAGCAATACATCGGCCACGGAAGGGTAACATAATCCCAGGTATTCATCGATTCCCGATGGCTTCACCCATTTTGCTTCCAGTATATCTTCTTCTGTTTGCGGCACCAGGCTTTGGGCACCACTCACTTTCATTTTAAACCAATGTGATTCCTTCAGGATGAATTTTGTCCCTTCATGATAGGTATGCCAGGTAACACAGAGAGGGTGGAGCAGCTTCACTTTTTTCAAGCCGGTTTCTTCCTCCACTTCCCTAACGGCACAGGCGTCGAGTTTTTCGCCTTTGTCCAGTTTACCCTTGGGCAGGTCCCATTTTCCCAGGCGGAAGATCAGCAGCCATTCCTGCTGGTCGTTGATCACCAGTCCGCCCGCGGCTTTTATCAAAACAAATTTCTTAAAGAAAGCTTTCTTTAACTCCTCCAGGTCCGGATGAAGAAACACGCCGGCATGTACTTTTTCCTGTTGCATTTCGTGGAGCATGGTCTTCACGGTATGCGTATCCAGTTCGTCAATGAAAACGGCATCATCGTGATGTACATAGGGCTCGATGGTCTCATCCACTGCATCGCAGAGAAAGAGAGGCTTGTCATTGAAATAAATTTTTATATACATAGTGCGGGGTTCATTTTATCTTCGCTGCATGACAGATGCAAAAGCGGTAGCCGAAAAACTGCTTCAAGTTAGTGCAGTTAGGTTAAATCCCGAACAACCCTTTACCTGGGCCAGCGGCTGGAAAAGCCCGATCTATTGTGATAACCGGAAAATACTTTCCTTCCCCTTTATCCGGGACTATATCAAATCCGAAATGTGCAATGTGATTTTTGAGAAATTCCCGGAGGCTGAACTGCTGGCCGGGGTGGCTACTGCGGGTATCGCCTGGGGAGCTATGGCGGCCGACCAGCTCAAACTGCCCTATATCTATGTACGTCCTAAACCCAAGGAGCACGGGCTGGGCAACCAGATCGAGGGTTTTTATGAAAAAGGACAGAAGACCGTGGTGGTTGAGGATCTGGTTTCCACCGGCAAGAGCAGTCTGCAGGTAGTGGATGTCCTCAAAGCCCAGGGCCTGGAGGTAGTGGGCATGGTCTCCATCTTTACATACGGATTTCCCGCTGCAACCGAAGCCTTTGAAGCGGCGTCATTGCCCTATCAGTCCCTGACGGATTATCCGTCCCTGATAGAACTGGCCGTGAAAAAGGGGATCGTGAGTCCGGAACAGGAAGAAGTTTTGTTAAAATGGCGGGAAAGTCCCTCCACCTGGACAGGGAATTTGTAAATTGTTACCTGTAAACGCTAATTCAAAAGTCAGATGAAGAAAATCCTCTTTACCCTTATCGCTTTCTTAGGCCTTAGTATGGCCAGCCAGGCACAGACCAAACCGGTGCTGACCGCTACCATTAAAACCCCCAATGCCCTTTGTCTGCAGTGTAAAGAACGGATTGAAGCCTATCTCAAAAGGTATGATGGCGTCCTGGAGACCAATGTCAACTTCCGCAAAGGGGAAACCCGGGTAAAATATGTAACGGACCGGACCGATATCGAACAGATCAAAACGGCCATTGCCAACTGTGGCTATGATGCCGATGATGTACCCGCCGCCGAAGATGCCTATGACCGTTTGCCCAAGACCTGTAAGAAGTTTGCAGACGGGGGCGGGCATCCGAAGCCGAAAGCACCACCTGCACAGTAGATAGTAGTTAGTAGCCTGCCTGCCGGCAAAGGCAGGTCGGTAGTTAGTAGCCTGCCTGCCGGTAGGCAGGTCAACAACCCCTTCTAAGAAAGTTAACTGGTATTTCGAGCGTCCCTCTTTCGCTGAACCTGCCTGTCCGGTAGGCAGGGCTACAGAGGGCAAGGAGCGAGAAATCTTGTATTTTTGCAGGTGTTCGGTGTTAGCTGCCTGCCTGCCGGCAAAGGCAGGTTAGTTGTTAGGAACAGCCCTTCTAAGGATGGTATACTAAACAACAACCACTTAAATAATACTCTTCATTCTGTATGACTCCTAAACACCTAAACCCTTTTTTCATACTTTTCTAACTTTAGGATTCCTAAACGACAAACCTCCCTATTTCGTCAGCTTCCGCAAGTCCTGCTTTCCCTCATACCGTAAGGGGTAGTTGAAGTAAAATCCTGCCTTTCCCAATCTCGCCCGCCCGTCAATCTTCAGGTAGACCTGTTCCTGTGAAAGGAATAAACCGGCATGCCGGAAGGCATCCTTCATCTCCATTTCCAGTTTGACCGGCAGCCAGAAATCGGCCCGGGAGGGAATGGTCATGCTCGAATCCACGGAAAAATTTCCCAGTTTCTGTCCATCTACCCAGGCTTCGCCCGATGCATTTTTCAAACGCACCCTGGATTTATTCGGGTTGTAAAAATGCAGGTCCAGGGTTACGACGGCATTTTTGAACCCCAGGGAGGGGGCTTTTACATTTTCAATGGCCTTCAGTTCCGGCTCTTTAAAAGAACGGCAGGAGCCGAAACCAACCAGCATCAGGGCCAAAAAGGGCAGGAGCAGGACTTGTTTTACCATCATCTCTATTTGACTGCAAAATAGGGAAGGAGGTGGATTATGAAGCGTTAAATCTAAAACCAGGTGAAAAAAGAAAACTAATTTCATTAGTATTAAGATCAAGAAGTATATTTTTTTCATTACTACTATATGTAGTAATACTATAAATAAGTAATAAATTAATAATCAATAATATATAATGATATAATTATTATTAAACAGGAATATAAAAGTATCAATTTTAATCAAATATTTAATTGATTATGCAATCTTGGCAATTTTGATATTATGTTGATATATTTATTTGAAATACAATAGTATAAGGTGTTTATTTAGATATAAATATTAAACAGTATTAAATAGTAAATATAGGCCTCATTTGTTTACCCGTTCTTAGCACCCTTTGCGGGCAATTATCCCCGTTGAAGGCAATATCGTAGTTCTACTGTTCCGGTTCAGGTTACAAAAAAACCTCATAAGTCGTTCATAATCGTACATCTACGAGAATAAGGCTATGGTATAATTTTGTAGAATTAGTTCGCAAAAAGCTATGTAGTACGGAATCTTCCGAGTAAATTAGCCCACGGTTTTTTACACTTTTGGATATTGGACTAATGAGAAAACTACTAAGATTAAGTACCCTATTACTACTGGCCTCATTCTGGGGCAGTAATTCCTATTCCCAGGACTTTTCTAACAAAGGCAAGGAATTCTGGCTTTGCTTTCCACAGCACGTGCCGAGTGGGAACAGTCTTGCTACTTTAAGCATTTGGATTACTTCAGATCGCGCCAGTAGTGGCACTATTACCATGGCTAATGGCGCTTTTTCGGCCAATTTTAATATTGCAGCTAATGGTTTGCAAGAAATACAAATTCCACACTCCGCCGCCCATATTAGTAATGGTGAATCTGGATTAGTGATTAAAAAGTCAATTAGAATTAAAACCAATCCGGGTCAACCACCCGTAGTTGCATATGCACAACAATGGGGAGCGGCTAGAAGCGCAGCTACTTTGCTTTTACCCACAAATGTTTTAGGTAAGAGATATTATGCAGTAAGCTTTACACAGACGGGCTCTAATTCTGGAACTTATTTAGCAAAATCACAGTTTCAAATTATTGCGACAAAACCTAATACACAAGTACGTGTAACACCAAGATTTAATGGTTTTCCGGGTACTCCTTTTGTTATATCGCTCCCTTTAGAGGGTGATATGTATCAATTTCAATCCGATCAGGATATTACGGGAAGCTTTATAGAATCTATTGCATCTTCGTCTGGTGGTTGTTTACCTATAGCTGTTTTTTCAGGAAGTTCTAATGTCACTTTTGGAACAGCAACCTGTTCCGGTGGTAACTCATATGATCCACTGTTTCAGCAACAATATCCGGTCAATACCTGGGGTAAAAACTTCGGTTTTATTCCATTTGATGATTATCCTAATGGAAGTGCTTATCGTGTAATTGCCTCGGAGGATAATACATCTGTATATTTTGATGGGAGTCTTGTAGCCACATTAATGGCGGGTCAGATTTATCCAGCTGGATTCACAAATACACCCACTGTGCTGACACAAGCGACCAGCATTACGGCTGATAAACCTATTTGTGTGGCGCAGTATGCACCCAGACAAAACTGTGGGGGAGCAAATTTCGGTGACCCGGATATGGTCATACTTAACCCAATTGAACAGAATATTAAGGATATTACCATTTTTTCTTCTTCAAAAGAGTCAATTACCCGACAGTGGATCAATGTTTTAATAAAAACTGTTGCAGTTCCAGGTTTCAGAATTAATGGGAATTTACCTGGAGGTGTTTGGCAAAACATGACATCACTGCCCGGATATTCATATTTAAGACAATTGCTGAGTGGTCCGGGTTCTTACCGGTTGTCTGCTGACAGTGGTTTTAATGCAATCGCATACGGGTTTAGCTCAAATTTTGAATCCTATGCATATTCGGCAGGAACAAATGTCAGGGACCTTTATACTCAATTAGGATTTTCAACTTTATATGGAAATGCTTCATCTCCTTCAGTTTGCCTGGGATCGCCCTCTTTTTTTAAAATATCTCTTCCTTATCGTCCAGATTCTATGTTTTGGGATTTCCATGGTCATCAGACACCGAATGTGATGGTAAACTCCCCGAGTCCTATTCCTTTTGATTCAACAACCACGATCAATGGTAAGCAACTCTGGTGGTATTCTTTGCCTGGTGCATATAATTACAATACAATAGGATCTTTTCCGGTAACCATAACAACCTATGCTCCTAATAGCGATGGATGTGGTACAGAACAGGAAATTGATTTTGAGGTGGAAGTGTATCAAAAACCAGTAGCCGATTTTAATTTTAATACTGACGGATGCTTATCAAATCCTGTTTTGTTTACAGAAAATTCAAATCCGGGAGGAAGAAGTATTTTGAAAAGGTACTGGGATTTTGGTGATGCCGGCATATCAACGGTTCAGAATCCCTCTCATTTATATGCATTACCCGGTGCATATACGGTAAAGCATTCTTATATAAATGACATAGGTTGTAAAGCAGATACTGTATCACATGTGGTTTCGCTCAACAACCCGCCTGTTGCACAGTTCAGTATTTCTTCTCCCAATTGTCCGGATCAGGATATCACCTTTACGGATCAATCCTCGGCATCTGCCGGAGGTACCCTGTCCCAATGGACCTGGGATTTTGGCGACGGCTCACCCGTAGTGATCCGCAACAGCAGCACCAATGAAACACATCGTTTTGCCACTGCCGGCACATATAATGTAACACTTAAAGTAGTCACCAACACCGGTTGTCAGAGCCTGGTATTCAGCATGCCCGTCACGATCAACCCGAATCCGGTGGCTGATTTTAATCTGCCCGTGGCCTGCTTACCGGTTGGTGCAGCCCAGTTCACTGATCTTTCTTCGGTTACAGGTGGTAACATTACCGGATGGAACTGGAACTTTGGTGATGCCGGAACATCCAATGTGCAGAACCCGCTCCACAACTATACCATTCCCGGTCCGTTTACCGTAAGCCTGACTGTTACTTCCAATAAAGGATGTACCAATACCAGAACACAACAGCTGACTTCTGTTTATGCAGAACCGGTCGCGGCTTTCAACTCATTACCTGAAGTTTGTATTGGCAGCCTGATCGGTTTCTCCGATGCCAGTACTGCTGCGGGTAGTATCGTGAACGGATGGACCTGGGACTTTGGCGACGGCAGTCCGTTATCCAACCTGCAGAATCCGACTCATTCATATACCACCGCTGGTACCTATACCGTATCATTAAGGGTAAGTACCCTGGCGGGTTGTCAGACCGTCAACAATGTAGCCACCCGTACCGTATTGGTAAAACCTTTACCCACGGCAACAATGATTGGTAACACTACGGTCTGCCTGAATGCCCCTTCACCTTTTATAACATTCACCGGTGCCAGTGGAACAGCCCCGTTCCATTTCAGTTTCTCCCTGAACGGAGGTCCCACCCAGGTGGCAATTGCGAATAGTGGTAACAGTGTCACAGTACCTGTTCCAACGAATACCGCCGGTACATTCACTTATACTTTACAATCCGTACAGGAAACCGCCACCACCGGTTGTGTACAAGCACAAACTGGTTCTGTGGCAGTGATTGTAAAACCCCTGCCTACAGCCGCATTTAGCAGTGGAAACGTTGCCGTATGCCGCAATGCCCCGATGCCGCAGATTACCTTCTCGGCAGCAAACGGAACAGCGCCTTATACATTTGAATATAATATTAACGGGGGCGCCACACAGGTCATCGTGGCCAACACCGGCAATAGTGTAAACTTATCGGCACCAACAGGAACAGCGGGAACTTTTACCTATAATCTGCTCTCCATAAAAGAAGGGAGTGCCAATGGTTGCAGTCAGAATGTAACCGGATCCATAGTAGTAACCGTGAACGAACTGCCCACGGCCACCATCGCCGGTACTACTGAAGTTTGTCTGAATGCCCCGGCTCCGAACGTTACATTTACAGGGGCAGCAGGACTGGCTCCTTATACATTTACCTATACGGTGAACGGCGGATCAAACCAGGTGATCACCAGTACCGGTAACAGTATCACCGTATCCGTTCCCACAGGCACAGCTGGTACGTTTGTGTATGCATTGGTCGATGTAAAAGATGCCAGTTCCACCAGCTGCAGTCAGGCACAGACGGGATCAGCCACGGTTGTGGTTAATCCGCTGCCCACCGCCAATTTCAATTTTGCCCTGCCCGGCTGCGAAAACCGGTTAATCAATTTTACCGACGCATCAGTAGCCAACGCAGGAACCCTGAATAACTGGCAATGGAGTTTTGGTGACCCGGCCAGCGGGGCTGCCAATACTTCAACGGTACAAAACCCGTCCCATACATTTGCCACTACCGGTTCCTATATTGTATCCCTGGTTGCCACTACCGATAAAGGTTGTGTTAGCCCGGTATTCAGTAATACCGTTACCATCAACGCCAGACCTAAAGCCGGATTTATCTCTCCGGAAGTTTGTCTGACCGACCCGAATGCACCTTTTATCGATACCAGCTCAGTGGTGGGAGGCTCCATTACCGGATGGCAGTGGAATTTCGGTGATCCGAATGCGAATGCGGGTAATCCGAACACTTCAATTATACAGAATCCCACCCACTGGTATACCGTGGTGGGTCCTTATACCGCGCAACTGATCGTAACCAGCAACAGCGGATGTAAAGACACCGTACAGCAAACCTTTACCGTGAATGGTTCCATTCCGGTGGCAGGTTTCACTATTCAGAATACCACTGCACTCTGCAGTAACCAGGAACTGAGTATTAAAGATGCCTCAACGGTTGACTTTGGCTCCGTGGTAAAAGTGGAGATCTATTGGGACTACCTGAATAATCCGGGTGATAAAACAACGGATGACAGCCCCGTTCCCGGTGCTATTTATACGCATACCTATGCTGAATTCGGTACGCCTTTAACCAAAACCTACCAGGTTCGATATGTAGCTTATTCAGGAATCAATTGTGTCAATACCAGTATCCGGACAATCACGGTACTGGCTACGCCCACTATACAGTTTAACCCGATTCCTTTTGCCTGTTCCTCACAACCTGCCTTCCAGGTAACTCAGGCCAGTCTTTTGAATGGCTTACCGGGTGCTGGTGTGTTTAGTGGCAATGGGGTAAGTCCGACCGGTCTGTTTGCTCCTTCTGCCGGCGCAGGACAGTACACGATCCGTTATACGTATACGGGAACCAACGGCTGCGTTAATTTTAAAGAACAGGTCCTGGATATTTTTGCCACACCGGCAGTAAATGCAGGTCCGGATAAATTTGTATTAGAAGGAGGGGAGGTCACCCTGACCCCGGCTCTGAATGCCAACGTACCGGTTACCTATCAGTGGTCACCGCCTACCGGACTGGATAATGCCACTACTTCCTTCCCCAAAGCATCACCGACCAGTGATATTACGTATACCCTCACCGTAACAACCCCGCAAGGCTGTTCTGCCAGTGATGCCGTATTCGTAAAAGTGCTTAAATCTCCTTCTGTTCCGAACATTTTCAGTCCGAACGGAGATGGAGTTCACGATCGTTGGGTAATTTCGTACCTTGAATCGTACCCGGGCTGCACCATCGATATCGTGAACCGCTATGGCCAGCCGGTCTTCCATTCCGTTGGATATACCACCCCCTGGGATGGTAAAGTCAATGGCAAGGATGTTCCGGTGGGAACCTATTATTATGTGATTGATCCGAAAAATGGCCGCTCGAAAATGGCCGGTTATGTTGATATAATCAGGTAAGTCTATGAAACGTATTATCAGTTTATTCATGCTCATGGGGATCGCGGTCCTGACGCAGGGTCAGCAACGGCCACATTACACACAGTATGTCGTCAATCCCTTTATTATTAATCCGGCTATTGCAGGTATTGATAACTATGCCGATCTGAAAATGTCGGTACGTGATCAGTGGTCTGGTCTTAATGGTGCACCGAAAACCACTTACCTGACTATTCATGGCCCCATCGGTAAGAATGATTATCGTACTTCCTCCACTTCTTTCCAGGTACCTGGAGAAAATCCGCGAGGAAAGGCCTATTGGGAAAATTATACCGCGGCCGAACCACACCATGGTGCCGGTTTTACTTTTATCAATGACCGGACCGGCAGTTTCAATTTCTCCACAGTTATGGCCAGTTACGCGTATCACCTGGGTTTAAGTCCCACCACGAATATCTCGGCCGGACTTTCTGCCGGAATTACCAAAGTAGGGATTGATGTCAGCAAACAAGATTATTCCGGCAACGGGGATCCGAGCGACCCGGCCAATGGGTCATTGAATACGGGACAACTCACTAAAACAAGACCACAAATGGCGGCTGGTATCTGGTTGTATTCCCGCGATTATTTTATCGGGGTATCTGCCCAGAATGTATTACCCAGCACCCTGAATTTTGTAGATGATAATGCCTCCATACTCACCAAAGGCCGGATGATTCCGCATATGTTCCTTACTGCCGGTTACCGGTTCCTGTTATCAGAAGATATCAATGCCGTGCCTTCCCTGATGGTGAAATACATCAAGGGCAGTTCTTTCCGTGAGTTTCAGCCGGAAGCCAACCTCAAACTGCAGTACCGTGATCAGTTGTGGGTAGGGGGCAGTTACCGCTACCAGGATGGTTTCTCCGGTATGCTGGGAATGAATATCAGCAATACCTTTAACGTGAGTTACGCCTACGAAAAATCAGCGAATAATAATATTCTGCGTGATTTCAACAGCGGCACCCATGAGATCGTTTTTGGCTTCCTGCTCGGGAATAAATACAGTCAGGCCTGCCCGAGATGTTATTAATGATGAGGGTCAGGTAAATTTGTTTGCAGAACCTATACCTTTATTAAACCCCGCCTCTTTTTTACCTTCTTATCCTGGGGAAATCGTGCCTCCGGGTGCTTCATGCCCGCCGGTTAATGATGGTTAGCTTATGAGAAAGCTTACAAGGCTGCTGATTTTTTTTATTTGCTTAGCAGGGAGCATTCAGCTCGCCGCACAGGACTATTCCAATAAAGGCAAGGATTTCTGGGTCATCTATACCGGGCATATCAATGGCACCGTATCACGGATGGCTTTGTATATCACTTCTGAATTCAATGCCAGTGGCACCCTTTCTGTCGGTGGTTCCACATTGCCTTTTACTGTTACCGCCAACCAGGTAACCACGTTACGGCTTACCAATACTTCCACGCCATCCAACACCCTGGCCTATAACGGACAGGTAACCGGAATTGGCACCAATAAGGGCATACATATCGTTTCAGATACTCCCATCGTAGTTTATTCGCATATCCTGCATGCTGCCCGGTCCGGTTCCACCCTGGTGTTACCTACTAAAGTATTGGGCAGGGAATATTATGTAACTAACTATCCTTCCCGGCCATCTTCCAATAATTCCAAATCCCAATTTGCCGTAGTGGCCACCGAGGATAATACACAGGTGGAAATCAAACCCTCGCAGGCAGATGCTAATAGTACCTATCCTGCCAATACCGTATTTTCCATCAACCTGAATAAAGGGGATGTGTTTCAGTTTCAGTCCGCCAATTCAGGCGACCTCAGCGGCAGCTATATTAAATCGGTTGCCACCACCGGTGCTCCCTGTAAACCTATTGCTGTTTATTCCGGCACTACCTGGTCGGCCTTTGGTTGTACCAGTGCCAGTTCAGGGGATAACCTCTATCAGCAGATGTTTCCATTAGTATCCTGGGGACAACATTATATCACCGCACCTTTCAAAGACCGGGCCTTTGATATATTCCGGGTTTATGTGAAAGATCCCACTACGGTTGTAAACGTCAATGGGGCCAATCTGCCACTTGGTTCACTGGTGAATAACAGCTATTATGAATTTAATACCAGTGGCAATAATACGTCCAGGATCATCAATGCAGACAAGCCGGTATGTGTGGCCCAGTTTATGATCACCCAGGGTTGCGACGGTGTGCAGGCCGACCCCGAAATGATCCTGCTGAACCCGATTGAACAAACCTTAAGCAGTATTACAGTTTTATCGGCACGGAATGACCTGACTCCGCCCAACACTAATATTACCCGGCACTTCCTGAACATCATTATTCCTACTGCCGGATTGGCCAGTCTGCGGATTGACGGATTGCCTTATACCGCCACGCCGGTAGCTATTCCAACTACTACTTATTCCTATTTGCAACAGGAAGTCACTACCTCCACCTTAACGAACCCGACTCACCGGGCCGTATCAGATAGTGGTTTTGTGGCGATAGCTTATGGTTACGGGGATTATGAATCCTATGGTTACAATGCGGGCACCAATGTGCGTGACCTCTATCAATACGTCAGTGTGCAGAACCAGTATGCCACCGTTACTTTTCCGGCAGCCTGTAAGAGTTCGCCCTTTTATTTTTCCATGGTGTTTCCGTATCAGCCAACTTCTATCAGCTGGCGGTTCAACGGACTTTTCACAGATGTAACAATCCCGAATCCCGTCTATGATAATACGTTCGTGGTGAACGGCAAACAACTCTATCAGTATAAACTGCCGAATCCATACACGATAAATACGGCAGGTTCTTATCCCATCCGGGTGATTGCGAATAATCCAACACCCGATGGCTGCAGCGGGGAACAGCAGATCGATTACACCTTACAGGTATTTGATCCGCCGGTGGCCGACTTCTCTTATGCCCCGGTCTGTTTTCCCAATCCTGTTCAGTTTTCCGAAAACAATACAACCGGCGGCCGACCCATTATCAGCCGTTACTGGAATTTCGGCGATGCCGCCATCGTAAATACCAGCAACCCCTCACATGCCTATGCAGCACCGGGCACCTATAATGTCCGCTATGCCCTGATCACGGATGTGGGTTGTTTATCCGATACCACCAGTCATCCGGTTACGATCTCCCCGCTGCCTGTGGCCAGTATCAGCGGGACTACCGTTGTCTGCCAGAACAGTACGGCACCGCAAATTACTTTTACCGGGAGCATCGGCACGGCTCCTTATACTTTTACGTATACCATCAATGGGGGAGCCCCGCAAACAGTCACCAGTACGGGAAATACGGTTACCGTGGCTGCACCGACTGCTGTCCCTGGAACCTTTACCTATTCACTGGTCAGTGTGCAGGATGCCAGTCCGGCCAGTTGCAGTCAGCCACAAACCGGTTCGGCCATTGTCACCGTTAACCCATTGCCCACGGCCACGATCAGCGGCAGTACTACAGTATGCGAAAACGCAACCTCGCCATTCATTACATTTACCGGTGCCGTTGGAACCGCTCCCTATACTTTTTCCTATTCCATCAATGGGGGACCGGTACTAACGGTCACGACTACCTCCGGTAATACGGTCACGGTACCTGCACCTACCGGTACACCCGGCACTTTTGTATATACCTTACTGAATGTAACGGATGGTACCAGCACGGCCTGTACACAAAATCAATCCGGTACCGCCACCATCACTATCAATCCATTGCCCACAGCTACAATCAGCGGGACCACGGAACAATGCGAAAACGGGACAGGTCCCGTTGTTACATTTACCGGTGCCACTGGTACAGCGCCTTATACTTTTTATTACCGGATCAATGGCGGGCCTTTGTTGAATGTTACAGGTACTGGCAGTACCGTTACGGTAACCACCCCAACGAATATTCCAGGTACTTATGTCTATACACTGGTGAGTGTCACCGATGCAAGCAGTACTACCTGCAGTCATTTGCAAAATGGCAGCGCCACAATCATCATACATCCATTACCCACCGCGGCCTTTACGAATTCCAATCCCCAATGTCCGGGTATTGCGGTTGACTTTACCGATCAGTCGGTACCCAATGTCGGTAATCTCACTGGCTGGAACTGGAACTTCGGAGATCCGGGAAGCGGAACTGCAAATACATCAGCCTTACAAAACCCCACGCATATTTTTTATACCGCAGGTACCTATACGATCACATTGACCGTAACGAATGATGAAGGTTGTGTGAGTAATGTGCTCACCCGCCAGCTTATCATCCGGGCCAAACCAGAGGCCGGATTTATTTTACCGGATGTTTGTCTCAACGATACCTATGCCCAGTTCAATGATACCAGTCTCGTGGCAACACCTTCGGTGATCTCCGCCTGGCAATGGAATTTCGGGGATCCGGGCAGTGGGGTTAATAATAGTTCGGTATTGCAAAATCCGCAACATAGTTATACGGCGGTAGGTGCCTATCCGGTTGAACTCATCGCGACCAGTAATCACGGTTGTAAGGATACCGTACAGACCCAGCTCTTTGTAAACGGCAGTTTCCCCGTAGCCAATTTTACGGTGAGCAGTCCGGCCACCCTCTGTGCCAATGACTCGGTGTCCATCGTTGAAGCCTCCACCGTGTTCCCGGGTAATATCAACAAAGTCGAAATCTATTGGGACAATACCGGAGCACCCACTGTGTTTGATTTTGATGATTTCCCCTATACCGGGAAAGTGTACAAGCACCTGTATCCGAATTTCCAGGCGCCTCTCACGAGGGTGTTCAGTATCCGTTACCGTGCTTATTCCGGTGAAGTCTGTGTCAATGATGTGATTAAAAATATTACCGTCAATGCCGCACCCCGGGTGCAGTTTGCCCCGGTCCCGGATATCTGTCTCGATGCCGTACCTTACCAATTTACCCAGGCCTCCGAACAGGGTGGGGTACCGGGTAGTTTTATATTCAGTGGTCCGGGTGTATCACCCACAGGTTTATTTAGCCCGGCCCTGGCAGGACCCGGCACACATACCATCAAATACCTGTACACATCATCAACCGGGGGTTGTTCAGATAGTATCACGCAGACCATCCATGTATATGCGCCACCGGTAGCGTCTTTCAGTGTCAGTTCACCGCTTTGTGAAAAAAGAACCCTCACATTTACCAACTTTTCCAACAGCACCGAAGGCACGCTTGTCGGTTGGACCTGGAATTTCGGTGATGGATCCCCGTTAGTCCAGCAGACCAATGGCAACCCCGTTACCCATACCTATGCACAATGGGGAGATTACGATGTGAGTTTAATCGTCAGTACCAGCAATGGTTGTGTCAGCACCGCAGCGGTTACCCGCATCCATGTGAACCCGATTCCGCGGCCAAACTTTACGATACCAGCCACCGTTTGTCTGCCCAATGCCAATGCGGTATTCACCAATGGCTCCACCATACCCGATAATACAGAGAGTGGCTTTGCGTATTACTGGGATTTCGGTGATCCTCCCAGCGGGCTGGTGAATAATTCCACCGCCACCAATCCCTCACATACTTATGTAAGCACAGGTCCCTTCAATATAAATCTGCAGGTTACCAGTGCGGCCGGTTGTGTGCAGGACACCATGATTGAATTGAATACAATCCATCCGCAACCACTGGCTGATTTCATAGTGGATAAGGAGGAGGTTTGTCTTGGGGATGCCATCCGCTTTACCGATGCCAGCAACCAGATGGGTGGGGTAGCCACGGCCTGGAACTGGGACATGGCCAATGGCGATACGCGGAACACGGCCAGCTTTAGTTATACTTATCCGGCCGCTGGCACTTTTAATGTGAACTTTTATACGATTAATAACTGGGGATGCCGCAGTACTACCTTCACCGACAGCGTGGTGATCGATGCGTACCCGGTCATCAGTGCCGGCCCGGATCGCTTAGTACTCGAAGGCGGACAGATCACTTTACAACCGACAGCTACGGGAGTGAACCTGGTTTATCTCTGGACTCCCAATCAATATTTCTCTGGTTCCAATACGATCCTCAATCCCATTGTGCTTGGAGTGGATGATATCACCTATACATTTACGGTTACTGGTAAGGGTAATTGCTCGGTGAGTGATCAGGTTTTTGTCAAAATATTAAAACGCCCCGCCGTACCCAATATCTTCAGTCCCAATGGCGACGGCATCCACGATAAATGGGAAATCCTCTATCTCGATTCCTATCCCGGTTGCACGATTGATGTGGTCAACCGCTATGGCCAGCCTGTCTACCACTCCGTCGGCTACACCATTCCATGGGACGGCAAGATCAACGGCAAAGATGCGCCGGTAGGAACGTATTATTATGTGATTGATCCAAAGAACGGGAGGGCGAGGATAGCGGGGTACGTAGATATCATACGATAAGATTGTTAGGTACTGTTGAAATATGAGATTTGTGAGTCGGCAGTCGTTAGTCATTAGTCGTTAGTAAACAGCCGGATTACGTAAAACGAGTAACAGTTGGCTCTTGTCATGCTGAGCCTTACTACCGGACAGGCAGGGTGAAAACAATCACAGGCTTCAACGGGTGGAACGCACAGCACTCCTAACCCCAACGGGGTTGAACTATAATAGCCCCGGGTGCCAACCCGGGGTCAGGGATGCGGATAATGTCCTGGAACCCTGAAGGGGTTCAACTAAAAAATGCCGAATATATAGATGAACTATAGAAGCAGATAAGTAGCACAAGCTATGAGGTATGAGCTGCAATACGTAAAACGAGTAGCTGATTGTCATTTATGATTCAACCGCCTAAGAATGGGCTGTTTCCTAACACCTAACCTGCCTTTGCCGGCAGGCAGGCAGCTAACACCTAACACCTGTTTTAAATACAAGGTCCCTCCTTCCCTTCGATAAGCTCAGGGTAAACTCCGGGATGACAAAGTTATTGGGGGGATAAGAAGGAAATACAAGATTTCTCGCTCCTTGCCCTCTGTAGCCCTGCCTACCGGACAGGCAGGTTCAGCGAAAGAGGGACGCTCGAAATACAAGTTAACTTTCTTAGAAGGGGCTGTTGACTACCGACTGCCGACTACTAACTACCGACTAGTTTGAAGGGGCTGTTCCCTAACAACTAACCTGCCTTTACCGGCAGCTAACACCTAACACCTGTTTTAAATACAAGGTCCCTCGCTATTCGCTCGGAATGACAATGATTGGTGGGGTAAAAAAGGGAAATACAAGATTTCTCGCTGCGCTCGAAATATCAGTTAGCTTTCTTAGAAAGGGCTGTTGACTACTGACTGCCGACTGCCGACTACAGACTGACTATCTTCTTCTCCCTGATCGCCTTCAGCTTCTTCAAGCTCTCCTGCAGATTCTTCTTCCTTTCATCAATGGTCTTCAGGGTGATATCCGTATCCGGAATGCTGTTGATCTTTCTCTCCACCATCTCCTTCTTCACTTCATTCAGGCGGATGGACACATCATTGTAGACCCGTTGCAGACTGTCGATCCGGATCTGGTTGAGGGCGGTATTTAATTGCATGTTCACCTGGTCCCAGTCAATCTGCGCATAGGCCAGTTTCAGTTTATTTTCCAGTTGAGGCCAGTTGAATTTATTCAGCTCGCGTTCGTAGACTTCTTTGATCTCTTTCTTTTCTATTTCAGAAAAGGCATCGGCGATGCTCTTCTCTACTTCCTTCCATTGTACTTCTTCCAGTACGCGGCGGGACGCTTCGAGCGCTTCTTTCACCTGGGCTTCCTGGTAGCGCTTCAGTTCGGGGATCTCGGCTTCATTAAAACCGGCCATACGATAGGCCTGTGACACCAGGTCGGTAGAATGTGGGGCTGCAGGTTGCGCAGGTTCAAGCGTGGTTACCGGGGCCGGTGCACAATCGGTATGTAACGTATTGTTGGCCTCGTTCGTGATCTGTACCGGATTCTCTGTATAGGCAACTTCCGTTACAGGACTGTTGTCGGTATAGGCCAGGTCCATCGGGTAGAGGGAGCTGTTGTATGTAGTGTACACGCGGCTGCCGGTGCTTCTTCCGGGAAGCAGCAGTACAAGGTTCAGGGCAATCACGCCAATCAGTATTGTAAGCAAACCGGCTACTTTGCGGGTACTGAGGACCGGTTGGGCCGGTTGTCCCATGATATGTTCAATCCGGTGCAGCAGGTCGCCTTTCTTACCACCAGCACCAAGGACCAGGGTCTGCGGTTCACGGGTGGTTTGTTGTAAAGTGAGCAGGGCGGTAGCGTATTGGAAAGGGTTGTATTGAAACTGGAGTACCATTTCATCACAGCTCTTTTCGCGTTCCCGTTCCAGTGACTTCACCAGGGCAGTAACAAAAGGATTGAAATATAAAATGGTCTTGATGATATTCACCAGCAGGTTCAGCAGGTAATCGTAGCGGCGGATATGCGCCAGTTCGTGCAGCAGCACGGCCTCCAGTTGTTGCGGTGTAAGGTGATTTATCGCTGCGGCCGGCACCAGGATCATCGGTTTCAGGAAACCGACGGTCACGGGGGAAGCCACAAAATCCGATACCCAGATCTGTACTTTTTTGCGGATGCCCATCAGTTCGGCATGCTGCTGAACATAAATTCGCCAGTCTACCGGAATCTTGCTCAGTCCGTAGGTCCGGATGATCTGTACATAGCGGTAATTGCGGATAAAGCGGAAGACGGGTATCAGTAAAAGCGATAAATAAAGACCGGAGATCCAGGGCAGGCTTTGCGGCAGCCAGTTATTATACATAATAGCCGCGAAGGGACTGCTGATGGTTTCACCGGCACTGATATCTATATATACGGTAATGAAATTGCTGACAAACCAGCCGAATCCGGTCAGCAGCAGGGTGCTGGCCAGGGTGGCGCGTTGGGTGGCTTTTGCCTTTTGCAGGAAAAGACCAACCAGTTGGTAAACGACCCAGAGCAGGGCCATTTGCCAGAAGCTGTTGAGCAGGGCCCAACCAAGGGATTGCAGCAGTTGCAACGGCATGGTTTAACTTTTTTTAAGACTGTCCAAAAGGGCCTGGATGCGTTCCAGTTCCTCGGGGCTGGCTTTATGGCTTTCATCCCCCAGGGCCTGGATCACCAGTTGGGTGGGGGAGCCGCCAAAAAGATTATCGATCATCTTTCCCAGCAGGTGTTTCTGCGTCCGTTCCTTATTCACGGCCGCCTGGTATACGTGGGTACGCATCGAATCATCCCTTTTCACAATCCCTTTCTCGTTCATGATCTGCATCAGCTTCAGGGTGGTGGTATAGCCCACGTCCTTGGTCGCGGCCAGTAACTCATGTACTTCCCGTACCGTGGCTGTACCCTTTTCCCAAAGGATCTGGAGGATCTCCAGTTCTGATTCTGTGGGTTTTACCAATTTAGGTGCTGACATGTGTTCAATTTTGTAGCTAATGTACGAGTTTATTCGTAATTGCCAAACGGGGGTTCGGTTTTTAAGGAAATTTAACAAAGGGTAGGACGTTTACGGGCCGAAAAGGTTACAAGGGAAGCTGTCACCCTGAGCGTGTCGAAGGGGGGCGAAGGGGCAGGTGAGTAGTCAGTGGTGTGTGGTGAGTGGGCTGAGCCCGGGGCAATAGTCCGCAGCCATGGGGTGCGCCTTGCTGAACTTGTAAATCAGGCGTAATCAGGTTTAAAAGAAATACATCTCAGCAGGCACTCACTACTCACCACTGACCACTCACTTATCTCTCCACTCACTCTAACTAATACCCTAAAACACTTCAATGACCTGATTTAAATCAACTCTGCTAAGAAACGCCCTATTCTCTATTCACTATTTTCTATTCTCACCGCTCAAAGAATTATTTGCATCCATATAACAGATAAAGTAACTTAGTAAAACAACCTCCTCCTTATCTGCTTTGAGAATTCTTCTCCACGAAATATTTTCCGGGTGATAAGATAGGATTGAAGAAATAGTAGATCGTTTATAAACGGGTTAGAAGCGTTTATGAACGGTTTGTGAGTTGGTTTCCAAATAGATATTAGTCTAATAATTTTAATAGCGCCAATCAATGTGTTGCAGACAATGATTAAATCTTTCCCATGAAAAAAGCTCTGATATTTATAAATCTACTTTTTTTCAAGACTGTAGATGGACAAAATATCGTTCCTAATGGATCATTTGAAGACGTGAATATTTGTACAGAACTTCATCAACCATGCAGTCCTTCTGGATGGTTTTATATTAATTATAATGTAAGGGGATACAGCATATCAGATATTAAACCGATCAGTGGTGATAAAGATATCAAATTGTTAGTTGTTGATACTGAAAACTCCAACCGAGATTATTGGCAAACAATGCTTATTTGCCCTTTAGAGGTAGGTAAAAATTATAAAGTGAGTTTAAAGATAGCTAGCGACTATATTGGGCCCAATCTTCACGACATCGGGCTGTATTTTACTGACAGTTTTCTTTTTTTCTCAAAAGATTCAGTGATTCAGCCTTTGAATTATTTAAACTTTCTTGATGGCCGGATTAAGAAATTAAAAAATGGTTGGTTTGAGGTTCAAAAGGAATTTACCGCAACTTCTGCTAAGCATTTTATAATAATTGGCAACTTTTCGGATAAGACGAATAAACAAATTACAAAAGAAAGGGAAATAAGCATTAAACGGCTTTATCTGTCAGTTGACGATCTTAGTATCATTTCAACGAATGAAACTTCATGTCTGAATATGCAAAAGATCAAAGACTCTTTGTATTCTATAAAAGAAAGACATTTTAAGCCGCAATACCATGATACGTCAGCTATTAAGCCTGAGACGCCGACCCAGAAAATAATTGATACAATCATTATAAACAATATTGAGTTTGATTTTGACAGTTATCAAATAATAAATTCCAATACTCTTCAATATTTACGTAATTATTTATTCGATACAGCAGTTAAAAAAATAAAAATAACAGGATTCACAGATAATACTGGTAGTATGCAGTATAATAAAGCTCTTTCGGAGAAAAGGGCAAAAGCAGTGGCCCATTTTCTGGTGGAAGAATTTGGTTTAAAAGAATCCGTTATTGAGGTAGATGGAAAAGGAATATCTACAAAATATACCGATGCACAACAAAATAGAAGAGTGGAAATATATATTTATCATTAAACTCACTGCCTGCAACATGGGGTTTTCTGCTATGCTGGCTGAAGAATATATACTCATCGTCCCGTTCTCTTATCATCTGTAGTCCAGGCTTAACGAATAAAACCGAGCAACAGGCTAAATCATCAACTGCATTAACTTTACTCAGCAGCGGATCGGACTGACGAATCACGGAATATCAGCACAGCAGAAAGCCCCATACGTTGTGACACACATGTCCAATATATCATCAATCATTTCAAACGGCGGCTGGTGCCAGCTGCACCAGCCGTGTAACTTTTCATTTGCTAATAATGTAGGCGGCCGTCTGATTTATTTTAACGATGAACTGGCCTTATTAGAAAAATATGACAATAATTTTTCTTCTTTAGATGGGTACTATGTTATTCTTAAAAAGGAGATACAAAATCTCGTTTTTGCCAATTGGATCAAAAGAATGCTAACAACCGGAGGAAAAGAAGTGCCTGCGATTGATTTGCCTTTATCGTTAAAGGCTGAAAATCTGAATGAATTTCTTTCCAATCTGAAATCTTCAAAGGAGCTTTTTATTTTAAAACTGAATGAAAAGGCTCTTGTTAGCCGGATAGTTGATTTTTCAAACACCGGTTTAGTTTTGGACGTGCTGTCCGATAATGGGGTGTCGGAAAAGAAGAATTTTCTTTTTGCGGACATTGTGTGTTTTGAATTACGAGTTCAGGGCTTAAAGCAAATTGTACGGAATGTAAGACGAACTCCTTAGGATATTTGTCTCACATCGCAGATTTACATGGCGGTACTTCTTTGGAGAATTGAATTAGTCACTCGCTTGAGTTTTCGGTAATGCTCTGATTGTGCTGCTTTTATTTCTTTAACGTGTGTACAAATCAAAGTTATAGTTACATTCGGATTGTTTATTTCGCCTGTGTTGCGGACGGTTAAGTATATAATAAATGAAAACACTACATTATATATTTTTAATTTTTCTTTTTTTGACCGTTAAATCTGTCAGTGGTCAGACATATGAACCCGTTGATCTTGCTAAAAAGATTTTTGGAAATGAAAAATTTAAAGAAATTCGAAAGTATAGTACAGGTGAATATAATGGCAAACCCAATGGCCAGAATCTGCAAAAGGGCGCCCAAACAAAGTTCCGGTTACTGGGACAGACAGACATCACAGCCGTCGTGAACATGACTATTGTGGATTCTGCGGGAAATGGGTTTGATACCTACCTGCACTTTGAAAAGGATACCATTTGGAAACTCGAGGCTTTCCGTGCCTTGGCAATGACGGGTATGATTGAGATGGGGTTAAAGGAACTGGAAAAAATGACTTCGCAGCAGGTCGATGAGATAGTGGCAAAATCAAAGGATAATGACAATGACAATGCAATATTCCGGTCCAGGGAGGATTATTATTATGAACTCGGTAATGCCCGGCTGACCCTCGCACTGGATGATACCATCGTACAGCATTTTCTCGATAACCGGTTGGCTTTTGAAAGTTTGAAAGACCTGGCTATGTTGAATCTGGATAGTGCAATAGCCGGTACCAAGGGGCGTAAAAGTCTTTTCAGTGAACATAAAGAGCTATACCGTAAATTATTTATACGTTCAGTTTACTTGTATGAGCATAAACCAGCTATTGTACTCGATTTCTTCATTGGAGGGATGATCGACAATACGGTTGGTTACTTTTATACCAGTGATAAAAGCCAATTGCCTAAAATGACATCACGACGGTATATTATGATCAGGGAAATTGGAGAGGGGTGGTATATTTATAAGACGACCTGAAATTTTATTTTTATTTATGAATTTGATTAAAAAAGTCACCTTAATTATTTCTGGCTTACTGCTCTTAGGTATCGCCGGGTGTAAAGCCAAGCACAAAGGCGAACAAACCACTGGCTTTCTTTCTAATTTTGTCAATATATCCGATAAAGAGGATAAAGGGATAAAGGAAATTCTGGCATTTTATGGTGGGAAATGTGAGTATGGATATGAAACCAATGCAGAGAGTGGGAAGGATCCAGAAAAGTTCTTCTGGATTAAGCTAAGTGATTCAAATGAACTCGATACATTGATAGGTTCTCCCGGTTTTGAAGCAATCGAAGAATTAAGTGGCGCAAATATTGCCTATTTGTTTTATAAGAATATCGGGAATGAGAAGTATAATTATACAAGTATAAAAACGATCCTGGTTTCAAAAAAAAATGGTCAGACTGAATATCTCTATTCAATTGCTGAACTCGATAAGGTAAACCGGAAGGTACCATTGGTTGGTAAGATCATCGATTTTATTATCCATAAACAGTTTAATGAGCTTGGTAATAAATTTACCATAGATAAGCAGATCGTTGATATTAATATTGATACGATGATTACTAAATTACAGGAAGCCGAAGCAGTTTTTGGGAATGCGTCAGGTTTTGTTTTGGATGGATTCCGTTTTATAACCAGCAAATCGGGAAAGCGGGTACTGGTTTTTTCTGGTTATATTCAGCGGGATAAACAAAATAATCTGTTTTCGATTGTAGTTGATCCTGATACATTTAATGAAACGATTTATAATCTGGATTATACATTATAATTGTCCATGCTGCCTCCCTTTACCCCACGCCCATACAACCCCACCGAACTCCGGCTTTTAACCACCCTGAAAAAGCGGCTGGAAAAGGAGAGTGCCACTAAAGTGAAGTTCTATCATTTTATCATCGCTGCAATACTCGGTGCCGGTTTCACCTGGATCGCCGCCAGCATCCCGGACAGTTTCTGGACCTTACTGACAGGTACCATTGCCCTTTTGTGTTTCTCATTCATCGCTTTTACCCCTTATGAATTATACAAGCAAAAACGAAGGCACCGTACCACCCTGCAGGCGCTTGATCAGGCTATAAGCAAAGGGTCAGTGACTGTTTGCAGCATCCGGGCCCGGCAAATCGCCCTTGCCAAAGAGTACGAAGATGAGGGCGACCTGTACATCGTGGAATACGAAGCTGGTAGAATTCTGTATCTCTGGGATACGGAGTATAACCTGAACAAGACATTCCCCTGCCTGGAATTTGAACTCTACGAAGAGTCATTCTATAAACTGCTTGGAAGACGGCTTAACCCCTTAAGTGAAAAGATCAAGCCTGTACTGATCGACCGGAAAGCCAAATGGAATTACATGGAGAAATACGGGGCGCCTGGAGAGTTGGAGACGGTGGAGATGGGATTTGAGGAACTAATTGGGAAATTCTAGTTCAGAAACGTTTTGGGTATTTTTTTGATCGAAAACTTCTGATTTTACACCAGTAAGCAGTATTTGATAAAGTAGTATACATGTTTGCATTCTCGTGGGTACAAATTACAAATTCGTTAACTTTCGTTAATATATTAATAACTATGCAAAGCAATTTTCACATCTGTAAATACAAATGCTTTTGTTATAACTGTTATGTACACAGGTATGTAAAATATGAGTTCGAATATAATTAATAGTTTATGGTGAGGATTAAAATGAATAGACTATTGCTTTATGCCTGGATCTTACTTTCTATATCCATCGCATTTTTCTTTATTAATCGACAGATTAAAAATAAAAGAATTTTAGATTCAAAAGGCAGGTTTACCGTAGGAGTTACTAAAGGATGGATTCATAATCATCGAAGTTCAAAATTCTCGGTAGATTATGAATTTACGCATAATAGAGTAAAGTATAGAAATGTAGAAATGATTTCAACTTTGAGTCAAATTGATGAAAATGAAGGCAAATATCTTGTAAAGTATGATATTGACAATCCCCAAAACAGCAAATTATATTTTAATAAGAAGGTGTGCCGGGTTTATGTTGATAATTTTGCAGATACTGGATGGGTGGAATATAATAAATATATAACACTGTGTGAATAGTTTTAGATATTAAATAATAATAATGTTCTTAATTGAAATAAAAAATCATAATTGTATTATATAAGCGTACTAACTAAATTACTTTTCAATTAATTTAGATTGAAGGATTTATTCCCGCATTTATTTTCCATCTTCTCATAGCTGGGGTCGAAAGAATTATAGATTTTAAATATTCTTGTTTTATTTAAACATAATCAGAACTAAAAGGTACTGGGCAAACTTCTCAAGCGAAACGATCAACCCTTAACGGATCGACGGGAATGCCAAATGGAATTATATGAAGAAATTCTTGTCTCCGGGAGAGCTGAAGACGGAGGAGATTGGGTTTGAGAAACTGATGACCAAATTCAACTCCTGCATTTAAGAAGGTTCGTTTTACAGGTAATTCAGTATATTCATTTCATATTCAGTGCTGGTGGCATTTTCTCATACCTCTTTTCCTGAATGTAAAGACATCAGTAGAGTCCGGTGACTACTTTAAAAACGGGGCGTAACCGAAAAGCCATATGAGTAGGAAACCAAAACCCAACCACTTATGCCTAAGTATGTAATCGAACGCGAAATTCCCGGAGCCGGGAAGTTAACCCCTGAACAGTTAAAAGGGATCTCCCAAACCTCCTGCGGCGTGCTCAGCAACCTGGGCCCCCAGATCCAATGGCTGCATAGCTATGTCACCGGTGATAAGATCTACTGCGTGTACATTGCTCCCAATGAGGAAATGGTCCGTGAGCATGCCAAACAGGGCGGCTTCCCGGCCAATGCCGTCAATGAAGTGATGACTGTTATCGATCCCATTACGGCTGAGTAAACAAATTAAAATCAGAAATTAGGAATGGGGAATTAGGAAGTGGGTTTACCCACATCTTATTTTAAAAGTGCATTATCTTTCCTCTTGATCAGTAATCATAGCCAATGAATTACTTCGACCCCATATCAGCCGTCACCCGCTATGCAAAAGGGCGTCCCGATTTCCACCGGAACACAGTCGGCAAGATTCAGGCATTCCTGTTTCCCGGACAACGGGTAGGACAGGCCCTGGATATTGCCTGCGGTACCGGGCTCTCCACCAAAGCATTGCTGGATATTGCGGATGAAGTATACGGGACGGATATTTCCCGGGCCATGCTAGATCAGGCCCATGCTCCTGACAGAATAAAGTATTCCCTTGCTCCCGCAGAGCAACAGCCATTCCCCGATCATTTTTTTGACCTGATCACGGTTAGCTCCGGTGTACATTGGTTTGATATTGATCGTTTCCTGGCGGAAGCCCGCCGGCTGCTGAAAAGCCGCGCCTGGCTGGTACTTTATGAGAATCATTTTATTGCTGAGATGGAAGGGCATGACGGGTTCAGGGATTGGTTCACGGATCTGTACCTGAAGAAGTTTCCTTCTCCGCCGCGAAACAATGAGTATAATTGGTCAGCTGAAAATTTACAACCCAGGGGGTTGGCCTTTAAATTTGAAGACCGGTTCAGGAACCGGGTGGAGATGTCAAAAGAACAGCTGATCCTGTATTTCACCACGCAAAGCAATATCATCTCAGCCGTTGAAATGGGGGATACCACTTACCCACAAGTGGAAAGCTGGCTGACTGAACAACTTTCACCTTTCTTTGAACAGGGGAATGATAAGAGAGTTATTTATTATGGGAACTGGATCAAGTATATACAGCGGACAAATTGACCATGCTGATCTGTTAACAGTTAATTATAGATCATTTGTTGCCCGGATTTTAGACTTTTTGTATTTTCCTGATAGAAACATTAATCACCTCAAACCTATAACCATGTCTTCACCTTCCCGCCGTCAGTTTATCCGGTCCACCTCTATCGGCACCGGTCTTCTTGGAGTACTTCCTTTATCTGGTTTTGCCAGCGAACCACCTGCCGACGACCGACCCAATGTAATCGGTCCCCGCGAAGGATTCAGTCCGCAGGTAGGCACAGTACTTTCTATGATGACCTGGATGCGCGGCGCCGTACTGAGTTCCGTCCGTAACCTGACCATGGAGCAACTTGATTATTTACACGATGATAAATCCAATACCATCGGCAGCATGCTCTTCCACCTTGCGGCCACCGAACGTTTTTACCAGATTCATACTTTCGAAGGAAAGAAATGGGGCGACTGGGCCAAGGCCGACAACGACCGTTTCGGCATCGCCATGGAACTAGGAGAGGAGGCCCGCAAAGTCATCAAAGGACATGACCTGAAATTTTACCTGGATACATTAACAGAAGTCCGGGATCATACCATTGCGGAATTTAAGAAGCGCGATGACCAGTGGCTCATGAGCGTGGATGAGAAATGGTTCTGGGGCCCCACCAACAATTACTGCAAATGGTTCCATGTCTGCGAGCATGAATCGAATCATAACGGGCAGATGAAGTGGATCAGGGGAAGGGTGAGAAAATAGTCAGGAGTTAGTAGCCTGCCTGCCGACCATAACGAACTTCCTACACCAAGGTTTCGGAGGATAAGAAGTGGAGGTGGGACATAGCAATAGCCTCGGGTGCCAAACCTGGATATGGAATAAGAATCATTTACTACGCCGAACCAGTCTGAAGTCATTAGATGAATAGCATTGATCTTGTTTGCCTTGACCTTTTTTACATTACAATTGCTCAAATGTATAACCATTTTCGCCGCTTCACATTCGCGTTCATCCTTGCCTTATCAGCTCAACTGTTAATAGCTCAGCCCGCCAGAATGCCTGCCGAGTGGGAACAACAGGAACGGGTGTATCTGAGCTGGTTCGGCCGGGAAAGAAGGGACAGCGTCAGTTGCCGGGTCGTGCAGGCATTGATTCCTCATGTGGCTATTACTATTAATCTACAGCAGGAATCACTTCTTGCAGCAGTAAAAAATAAGCTGAGGACATATTCGATAGATCCGGAACAAATACAGTTTGTCATAGATTCCAGCGCCGATTTCTGGACCAGGGATCCTTTCCTTTTTATTCAAAAAAAGAATAAGCAATTATCGGTTGTTCAGTTCAGGTATACTATGTATGGGGCTTATCCCGATCTGTTAGGGGAACCGCCACCCCGGGATATACTGCTGGTCGGGGAATATGGAGAAAGACTGGCCGCCAGATTGCAACTGCCATTGATAAAAAGTGATTATGTGTTTGAAGCCGGTGGTATTGAATCAAACGGAAAGGGAACCATTATGCTGATTCGGGAAATGGCCCTGCAACGGAATCCGGGTAAAACCATTGAAGCGATTGAACTGGAACTGAAAAGAGTGACCGGTGCCCGTAAGATCATCTGGTTGAAAGAGGGTTTGGCAGAAGACCGGATCTATAAAAATTACGGACCTTTTTATAAGAATTATTTCGGCGGCGGGGCCAATATGCATATTGATGAACTCTGTCGGTTTACGGATGCTCACACGGTTATTCTTCCTTATATAACTGAAGCAGACGCCAGGAAAAGTCCGGTGGACAGCCTCAATTTTGCCATGCTGGAGGATAATCTTGCCATACTACGGTCTGCCACCACCGCCGATGGTAAAAAATTACGGATATTCCGCTTCCCGATGCCTGAAGCGGAAACATTGAAATATGTACAGGTTATCGACCCCTCTAATCAGTTCGAAGTAAAAGAGTGGGGATTCAAACCGGGTGATACAATTTACCGGGTACCGGCTGCCAGTTATATGAATTACTTTGTCAGTAATAAAGTTGTCCTGATCCCCAAATACTGGATGCCGGGTATGCCTGAGAGCCAGCAGCAAAAAGATGAAATGGCCCGCCAGCTCTTTGTACAGCTTTTTCCAGGAAGAACAATTATACCCATCTTTGCCCTAAGCATAAACCGTGGTGGAGGAGGCATTCATTGCATGACACATGAACAGCCCAGGTAGAAAGTGCTCGTTGCTAGGTGTCTGCTGTAAGGTGTCAGGGCCTCCAAAGTAAATTCAAGCAAAAGCAAGGAATTCTATCACTTTTACGGCATCCGGTATTCCCTTCTTGCCCCACGCTTTACGAAATACCGCTCGTACTTTGTACTTTGTATTCCGTACTTCGTACCTCGTACTTCGTACTTTATCGTTGTTTTCACCCTTAACAGTTTCAACTAATTTCCCTCAGAATTGTAATAGTAGTTTATGACTGACGCCATCATTGCCCTCATTTCCCTTATCGCCCTGGAAGTCATCCTCGGGATCGACAATATTATTTTTATCTCCATACTGGCGGATAGGCTGCCCGAGCAGCAACGGAATAAATTGCGGTTATGGGGGATCGGACTGGCCATGGTCATGCGCCTGCTCCTGCTGGCCGTGATCTCCTGGATACTGAAACTGGACAAGACCCTGTTTACCCTCTTTGATAAAGACTTTTCAGGCAAGGGCCTGATACTGATTGTGGGAGGACTCTTCCTGATCTATAAAGCCACGAAAGAGATCTACCATAAGACGGAAATGGAAGATGAAAAGCCCGGGGCCGGACAAAAAGCAACCTTCTCCCGCCTCCTCGGAGAGATCATCCTGCTGGACCTGGTCTTCTCCGTGGATTCCATCATCACCGCCGTGGGTATGGTGCAGGATCTTTGGGTGATGTATACGGCTGTTGTGGTGACCGTGATCATCATGCTCATCGCCTCACGGCCGATCAGTCAGTTCATTCACAAACATCCTTCCTTCAAAATACTGGCCCTATGCTTCCTTCTCCTCATCGGGGTGTCCCTGCTGGCCGAAGGTTTCAGTTTTGAAATACCGAAAGGATATATCTACTTCTCCATGGCTTTTGCCTTTTTGGTCGATATTATTCAGATGAAGACGGTAGGGAGAAAAAATGCAAGTCGGTAGTAGCGAGTCGGGAGTCTGTAGTCAACAGCCAGGGATTCGTACTTCTAACTTCGTACCTCGTACTTCTTCTTACCTTTGCACAAACGACAGCCCTTGCTACAATCCTACTTTCGTTCCTTCCGGGACAAAATCATTGGTATAGATACAACCTTTAATACACCTTACGGTCAGCAGAAAATGATCTACGCCGACTGGACCGCCAGTGGACGGGCGTATCAGCCTATAGAAGACAAGCTGACCAAAGAGATCATGCCGCTGTTGGGAAATACGCATACGGAGACTACCGTTACCGGTACAGCTATGACCAGGGCCTATGAGTTGTCCAAGCAGATCATCAAAAAACATGTGAATGCAGGTCCCGATGATGTCCTCATTTTTGCCGGAAGCGGCATGACCGGAGCGGTAAATAAACTGCAGCGCCTGCTGGGACTCCGGATTCCTGAACGGATTATGGATTATGTAAAGGGAGGGCGACTGCCCGCGACACATGAACTGGGAACACCCGTTCTTAAAATTCATGAACTGTTCAGCAATTACCTCGATGTGGATCCGCTCCTGAAACCGGTGATCTTTGTATCGGAAATGGAACACCATTCCAACCAGACTTCCTGGCTGGAGACAATCGCCGATGTAGAGATCATTCCCAATGATGAAGACGGCAATATCTGCCTGCACTCGCTGACCCAACTACTCGAAAAATACAAAGACCGTCAACATAAGATCGCCGCCATTACTGGTTGTTCGAACGTAACCGGTATTCAGACCCCATATCATGAAGTAGCGAAGAAAGTACATGCCTATAACGGCCTCTGTTTTGTGGACTTTGCCTGTTCGGCTCCCTATGTATCCATCAATATGCACCCGGAAGAAGAAGGCGCACAACTGGATGCTGTTTTCTTTTCGCCACATAAGTTCCTGGGTGGGCAAGGCACACCCGGCGTACTGATCTTTCATAAAAAACTCTATAAGAATATTATTCCAGACCAGCCCGGTGGCGGTACGGTCACTTATACCAATCCCTGGAAACAACACGAATACATCAATGATATCGAACACCGGGAGGATGGGGGCACCCCGCCATTTTTACAAGGCATTAAAGCGGCATTGGCTGTAAAGCTGAAAGAAGAGATGGGTGTGGAAAATATGCTGAAGCGGGAGGAAGAACTACTCAAAATAATTTTTGATCGCTTACCGAAAGTACCGGGTATCGAGATCCTCGAAGGACAAACCACGCATCGCCTGGGCGTGATCTCCTTTATTCTCCGCGGCACCCATTTCAACCTGGTAGTGAAATTGCTGAACGACCGCTTTGGCATCCAGACCCGCGGGGGCTGCGCCTGTGCCGGCACCTACGGTCATATGCTGCTTCATGTGGATCAGCTGCATTCCTTCGCCATCCTGGAAGAAATGCACAAAGGGGATCTCTCCTGCAAGCCCGGCTGGATCCGGATGTCCATCCATCCCATCATGACGAATGAAGAAGTGGAATTTATCCTGCATGCCATTGAACAGGTAGCTGTCAATTATTCCGAATGGAAGAAAGACTATATCTATGAACCAGATACTAACGAATACCATCATGCGTCTTTTAAGGATGAGATGACGGAGACGGTAGGGCGGTGGTTCGGAAACTAGTCGGGAGTTAGTAGTTCGTAGTTAGTAGCCTGCCTGCCGGTAGGCAGGTCAACAGCCCCTACTGAGAGGGTTTTGTTAACACTCATGATGTTTTACTGGTATTTCGAGCGCCCCTCTTTCGCTGATGCTACAGAGGGCGAGGAGCGAGAAATCTTGTATTTCCTTTTTACCCCCCCACATACATTGTCATCCCGAAGCGAATAGCGAGGGACCTTGTATTTAAAACAGGTGCTAGGTGTTAGCTGCCTGCCTGCCGGCAAAGGCAGGTTAGTTGTTGGGGAACAGCCCCTTCAAACTAGTCGGTAGTTAGTAGTCGGCAGTCGGTAGTCAACAGCCCCTTCTAAGAAAGTTAACTTGTATTTCGAGCGCAGCGAGAAATCTTGTATTTCCTTCTTATCCCCCCAATAACTTTGTCATCCCGACGAAGGAGGGACCTTGTATTTAAAACAGGTGTTAACTGTTAGGTGTTAGGAAACAGCCCATTCTTAGGAGGTTGAATCATAAATGCCAACCAACTACTCGTTTTACGTAATCTAGCTCGTACCTCGTAGCTCGTACCTCGTAGCTCGTACCTCGTACCTCGTAGCCCGTACCTTCTACAAAAAAAACTGCCCTGTTTCCAGGGCAGCATGCTCAGGGTTAAAGATGAAATTATTCGGTTAATACGATTCGGCCGAGATCGGTTTTGCTACCGGATATGATTTCAATATTTTCAATCAGCATCGCTGAAAACTGAGGATTGATCGGCTTGATCTGCACTTTGTATAAGCCGGGCTCAAGGTTGTCCAGCACCAGGATGCCTTCGCTTGCATTCATGGCATAAGGCCCGGAAGTAAACTGATCATTAAATACAGTCACAACGGCTTTCGCTTCCAGGGGAGCTACCTGAATCACCATGGCTCCGGTAATTCCTGCAGGAGGGTCAAATTGCTGAAAGTCAGGAACTGTTTTGCCGGTGCTTGCCGGATGGGTTGCAGGACTGCCTCCGGTCGGGTCAAGGGTGTCTTTGGAACAACTGAGTAAGGTAAATACTACAGAAAAAAGCAGGGCAATGATTGCCAGGGGTGACTTGTTTTTCATAAGGGTCGATTTGATACGATTAAATTGTTAACTCCCGTAAGGTATACACGTAAATCATTCTCCGCAATTATTGTGCGGCCTATTATCGCACTTTGAGAGTTTTCATTTAGCTGGAGTGAGTTGTTCTGATTAATTCACTGATAGTTAAATCGGAGACGAGCAGGTCTTTTTAAATGAATTAGCCAAATAGTTTTACCTGAAATAATCAACCGCCCTTTTCTTAGTACGCAAATGAGAATTGAACATTGCGTATTGAATATTGAACATTTTCTTTCTTAGCTCTTCAATGCTCAATATTCAATAAGCAATGCTCAATGTTCAATAAAAAAAGCCCCTCTGTAGAAACAGCGGGACTTTTAAGTAATGGTTCTGATTAAGCAGGTATAATTACAGCTGGTAGTAAGCCGTGTTGTTCGTATTGATTTTAGCAACCGGTGCTGCATTCATTTTGTATTCAATTTTGCCGGTTTCCTTAGGCGGTGGCGGCGGGGTTACAGGCGCTGCTTCTTCCTTATGTGCACCGAACATCTGCGCCAGGGTAGGGGCGATAACGAGTGACACAATGGACATCAGTTTGATCAGGATGTTCATGGAAGGACCAGAAGTATCTTTAAACGGATCACCTACGGTATCACCGGTTACAGATGCTTTATGCGGTTCTGATTTCTTGTAATAGGTTTCGCCATTGATCTCTACCCCTTTTTCAAAGGATTTTTTGGCATTATCCCAGGCGCCACCGGCGTTGTTCTGGAACATACCCATCAGCACACCACTTACCGTGGCACCGGCGAGGAATCCGCCAAGGGCTTCCGGACCGAGGGTGAATCCGATTGCTAAAGGAGCTATGATGGTGATGGCTCCGGGCAGCAACATTTTACGGATAGATGCCTGGGTGGAAATGGCCACACATTTATCATACTCCGGTTTGCCCGTACCTTCCATGATACCCGGAATGGTACGGAACTGACGGCGAACTTCTTCCACCATGCTCATGGCTGCTTCACCCACGGCGCGGATGGCCAGGGATGAGAAGATCATGGGGATCATTCCACCGATAAAGAGCGAAGCCAGTACATCGGCTTTATAAATATCAATATGCTGGTTGTCTGCAGGAAGCGCCACACCCACAAAAGCGGCAAAAAGTGCCAGGGCGGTCAGGGCGGCAGAAGCGATCGCAAATCCTTTACCAGTCGCTGCCGTCGTGTTACCCACGGCATCCAGAACGTCTGTTTTTTCGCGAACTTCTTTCGGCAGTTCACTCATTTCGGCAATACCACCGGCGTTATCGGCAATAGGTCCGAAGGCATCAATCGCCAGCTGCATTGCTGTAGTGGCCATCATACCGGCAGCGGCAATCGCTACACCATAAAGACCGGCAAATTCATAAGAACCCCATATACCGGCGGCTAATACCAGAATAGGAAGGAAAGTGGATTCCATACCCACGGCCAGACCACCGATTACGTTGGTGGCATGTCCGGTAGAAGACTGACGGATGATCGAGTTCACCGGGCGTTTGCCCATAGCGGTATAATATTCCGTGATGATACTCATTAAAGCACCTACGGTTAATCCCACACCAATGGCACCAAGTACACCCCACTTAGTGAAAGTGAAACCTCTTAAAGTCATCGTGCCTTCGGGTAATACAAAGTAAACCAGTCCGGCTGCTGCACCCGCAGTCAGCACAATGGATCCCCAGTTACCCATATTCAGGGCTTTCTGTACATTATCAGTACTGATACCTGCAGAGTCGCTTACACGAACAAACAGGGTACCCACCATAGAAAAGATAATACCCACACCGGCAATCAGCATTGGTAATACGATGGGAGAGTAACCACCCAGGGTATCATTGCCAAAGTCAATAGTGGTTTGTTGACCGAGTACGATGGTCGCCAGTACCGTTGCTACATAAGAACCGAATAAGTCGGCGCCCATACCCGCTACGTCACCTACGTTATCTCCCACGTTATCGGCAATGGTGGCCGGGTTACGTGGATCATCTTCAGGGATACCGGCTTCTACTTTACCCACGAGGTCAGCCCCTACGTCAGCGGCCTTGGTATAGATACCCCCACCCACACGGGCGAAAAGGGCAATCGACTCCGCACCGAGAGAGAAACCGGTCAGTACCTCAATCGTACGGATCATTTCTTCTGAATCCACAGAAGCACCGGGAGCGAAGTATTGTTTTAATACGATATATAAACCGCCCAGACCGAGTACAGCCAGGCCGGAAACACCCAGACCCATAACGGCACCGCCGGTAAAGGAGACATTGAGTGCTTTACTTAAACTGGTACGTGCAGCTTGTGCAGTGCGCACGTTGGCACGGGTGGCTACTTTCATACCGATATAACCGGCAGTGGCACTAAATACCGCACCGACTACAAAGGCCACAGAAATCAGCCAGTGAGAATGTGGATTGGCCTGGGCCATAATGGCCAGCAGGATACCCACGATTACCACGAAATAGCCAAGAATTTTCCATTCCGCCTTGAGGAAGGCCATGGCACCAACAGCGATGTAGTTGGCGATTTCTTTCATACGGTCGTTACCGGCGTCTTGTTTGGATACCCAATTGAACTTGATCAGGGTATAAAGCAAGCCAATCAGTCCCATGACGGGTACCAGGTAGATCAATTTGTCCATAACAGTGGATTCTTAGTGTATGGTTTAGATTAAAAACGGCCATTTTGGCCGGGCGGCAAAGATAGGGGTTGGGACCCAATGGCACAAGCCCCTGATAGGCTTTATTTTCAGGGGCTTGAAGTGTAAAAAACACACTTATTTTAACTTCTTATTTCCGGGACTATTTCATTAATTCACGAAATCCTATATCGCCTTCTGATCCACAATCGCAGTCACAGTTTTTGGGGCGTAACAATTCCGTTTTTTTAAGCTCCAGGTTAATATCCCGGAGATTTGTATCCGCTTTACGGATAGATTCAGCATGCTTAGATTGACGGGCACTTACTCTTATGTCGTTCATATTCAAGTCATTGACAGCCTTGTTGAAACTTTCGGTGGATGATTTTTGCAGTTCAATGCTCAATTCCTGGCTGGCCTGGATGGAAAAGGGCAGCAATCCATAAGCAATCCCATCGGCATTTTCGGTAAGGGCTAAAATATAGCCGGCAGCCCCCATGGGTAAGTAAATACTGCCATCGGTGTAAGCAAATACGTAACGGCCGGAACCGTCATTCTTTAATCCCCCTTTGGTATAAATCTTTTTATCCGGAACGATCAGGAAGACATCCAGCTTTTCCTGGTAGCTTCCGGTAATCCGGACGGAGAGGTCGGCTTTCGTATTTCCGATTACCTCTTTCAGCAGCACATCCACATTGTTCCAGCCAAAGGTTTCGATGGAGAATTGGTAATAAATGGCTTCCGGGTTTGCTGGATTCACGACTTCCTTGTCATCAAAAACAGGAGTGATTCCCTGGATTACCGTATCAAGAGGGGCTATCGGACCAGGTTTACGGATTTCTTCTGTTTGCAATCCGTTTTCCTCAATCTGCTTTTGCCGCGAATTCTCTAATTCCTCCTGACGGTTCCTGAGTTCATTATAGCGTTTAGTGAAGATCTCACAACTGTCAATACAGGCATTTAAAGCGCTTAATCCCGGGTCAGGTAGTTGAAGAAGGTCACTTTCATTCTGGACATACCTGTAAATTGCATCATAATCATCTTCTCTTAATTCAGGGAAATTGGTCCCTTTACTGCCATACTGGTTTACCTGATTACAGAAATAAGTATATTGGTTACTCCATAACTCCATATTGATATGGGCCAGTTTTGCTGAAAGAGGGTTAAAATACAAAGTATCAGCGCCGTCTTCATTTCTCCAGAAAAAATTGGGCTTATGTAAACTATATCCCCTGACTAATAATGTGTCCCCCGAATACTGCCGGAGATAATGCGCCAGGTCAGGACCTGTGGCACGCTGACCTAATTTATGACAGGCGACACATTTGGCATTGAAAATTGCTTTACCGGTTGCTAAACTTTTATCCAGGGCAGTTACCGGCAATGTATCAGGCTTCACCCAGTTGACCCGGCCATCACTGCCTTCTTCTCCTTTAAATAATTTCATCTCCGGATCCTTATACAGGGTGGGCAGGGCCACATCAATCGCTTTTTTTATGGTTGCCTCCTGTCCTTTCTTCGGGTTGATATAAATCATCCCCCCGCTGCTCATGGGTTCTTCACCCGAACTAGTGGTCAGTCCGTTTTTAATCATCTGCGCGATGGTATAGGCTTCTTTGATCTCCAGGGTTACCTGTTTCGTATTCCCCGCATCAATGGCCCCCTGCGGAATTTTCAATAAAGCACCATTCTTTGTAACCAGGATCGTATCCCGTTCTGTATCGATCGTATATTCATCGGCTGGCATGTCACCGGGCTTTGCAAGAAGGGAATTTTTGCCGGAATAGGTACAGGCATAAAGCACGGTGAGGAGGATCAGGAGCGGGGCAATGACTTTTTTCATAAATAAGGTCTTGGAAGAATAAGATATCATTTATTCTGAATTACATAAAATGTAACCCTTAATTTATGCTTTGCTTTTAAACAGGAAGATGAAATACACCGGGTGAGCAGTTACTGAATATGCAAAAAAGCCCTTCCCATAAATTCAACAATATCTCCCGCAATCAAAGCTTCCATCGACCCTTCCTTCACCGCCAGATCACCCGCCAGTCCGTGCAGGTAACAACCCAGCATGGCGGATTCAATCGGGGAGTAGCCCTGTGCCAGCAGACCGGTAATGATACCCGTGAGCACATCACCACTGCCCGCGGTGGCCATACCCGGATTACCGGTGCTGTTGAAATAACATTGACCGCCTGGCGTGGCGACCAGGGTATGATGGCCTTTCAATACAATGACTACCCGGAGCTTCGCCGCCAGGGCCCTGGCTTTTTCAATCCGGTCAAAATCATCGGCCGAAACACCGGCCAGCCGCTCAAATTCTTTCGGATGGGGGGTGAGGATGGAGCCGCCTGGTAACATTTCCTGTAAGGAGGGTTCGGCTGCCAGTATATTCAGGGCATCGGCATCCAGCACGATGGGATGGGTATACCCGCTTAATAAAGATTTCAGGCAATCCACCGTTTCCGGGGACAGGCCAATACCCGGACCAACCCCGATGGCCTTGTACTGATCCGGTGCCACCACACAGCTGATATAGTCGGGTTGCGCATCGGGGATCGCCATCGCTTCGGGTACCGCGGTCTGAATAATAGATAAGCCGTGACCCGGGATATGACAGGTGAGTAAACCGGCACCACTGCGGAGACAGGCCCTGGCGGCCAGCACCGCGGCTCCCATTTTACCCCGGCTACCGGCTAACAGTAAAGCATGACCGAAATTTCCCTTATGGGCAAAACGCTTCCTTTCCTTATAAATGTAATGGATGATGCTGTCGTCGAGTAACTCAAATGCGGTCTGTGTTTCTTCCTCATATTGCCGGTGCAGCCCGATATCCAATATATGCAGTTTACCCACCGCCGCTTCATTTTCCGCTACCAGGAAGGCGGGTTTGGGGCATTGAAATGTCAGGGTATGATGTGCCTTAACACTCAGATGGCCCTTGGAAGTGGAATCGGTGAATAACCCGCTGGGAATGTCGATGGAAACCACTGTAGCCTGTGACTGATTAATGGAATCAATCAACAGGGAAGTCAGTCCATCCACAGCCCTGTTGAGACCGGTACCAAAAAGAGCATCAATGATAACAGCACCCGGAATGCATTCAGGAATATGCGCTGCAGATTGAATAAAATGAATTTGTCCCTGCGGATAGCGATGCAAACGGGAAAGATTCTGCTGAAAGTCATCGGTTCCACGTTGTCCGAATTCCAGGATATAAATGAAAACAGTACAACCCTTTTCCAGCAATTGCCGGGCAATCGCCAGACCGTCGCCTCCGTTATTGCCTTTGCCGCAATAAATCGCATACCGCATCTGTTCCGGGTATTGCCGCAACAACCATTCCGTACAGGCCGTAGCCGCCCTTTCCATCAGTTCAATTGAATGAATGGGCTCGTGGGTGATCGTAAACTGATCCCAGTCCCGGATCTGTTGGGCCGTAAAAATTTTCATTGGAGCTTAAAGGTCCGCCATTTTTCCGATATATGGAATGACTTATCGCCGGGCCTTTTTTTCTGTTTTAACCGGTAGAGAGCCGGCTCCTTTTTCTTTCAAACGGGCTGATTTTTTGGAGGGGAGCGTATCGGTTTCTTCTTCTTCGGTACTCGTCTTCTGGAAATATTCCCCGAAGAGATCATAACTTTGGTGGGCAGTATTGTATATACTCCGGGTAAAGCGGTTGCCGAGGATAATGATCGTCACTTTTTCGTCTATCAGCCGCGCAAATGCGGCATTACAACCATGCCATTTCCCGAAATGATACACAATTTTTTTGTTATTGGGCAGGTTCATCAGCCGGAAACCGAGCCCGTAATTATGAACCGAAGGTCGTTCATTACTATAGGATGTAAAGGCTGAATCCAGCAGCGCTTTACTGATCACCTGGTCGGTGTATAAGGCCTGATCCCATTTCAGCAGGTCGCCGGCCGTGGTATAAATATTTTTATCACCATACGTGCCATCCAGGAAATCATTGGTCCAGATATAGCCATCGGCTTTGAATGAAGGCGTGGCCGTGAGGGTGTCTTTCAAGGTAAAAACATAGCTGTCCTTCATCTGCAAGGGAAGGAAGAATTTTTCCCTTAAATATTCCGGATAGGTTTTACCAGTCACTTTTTCAATCAGCATGGCCAGCAACAGGTAATTCGTATTGCAGTAACTGAATTTCCGGTTCGGGTTCGCCTCTTTATTCGGGGGGGTATTGATCATGAATTGCAATACATCCGGATTGGTACAATATACTTTCTTATTCCAGCCCGACCGGTCCATGAAGTGTACATAATTGGGCAAACCGCTCCGGTGATTCAGCAGCATTTTGATGGTGATTCCCGGATAGGGTAGTTCGGGAAAATAACGGGACAGGCTATCATCCAGTGATAACTTTCCTTCCTGTGCCAGCCGTAATATGGCCACCCCGGTAAACGTCTTACTGGTGGAAGCAATATGCAGGGACGTAGCGGACGACATGGTATCTTTCTTCCGCAGATCCCTTTTCCCGATATACTTTTCATAGAGGATTGTCCCGTTTTTGGCAATCAGGATCTGACCGTTGAAATTTTTATACCGCAGGAGGGTACTGTCAAAAAAGGAAGAAAGTTGACGGTAATACTGCCGGAATTCATCCTTGCTGATCGGAGCAGGGGTGGGCGGATAATATTGCAGGGAATCTTCGGGAACGGATTTTTCCTTTACAGATGTATTACAACAATAAAAGACCGTGGCCAGCAGGACCAGTATAAGGAATGATTTCAAAAGTGTAGGTTCGTTGGTTTGTTTACAAAAATAAAAGCCTGATGCCCCGGTCAGGGTTATAGTTTTCCCCAACCGCTCTGGTAATGTTAATAATAAAACAAGTGTTAGTGTTAATATTTTGGGCAGGAGTTTCCAATACAAGTGAAAATGCAGTTGTTCATACGTAGTATATTTGCTGTATGACAAAGACTGGCAATAACACGAGTTATCCCAAAGAGAAGATCCGCATCCTTTTCCTGGAAAATATCAGTGATTCAGCGGTAAAGAATTTCCGCCATCACGGGTATGTGAAAGTGGAGAAGATCACCAAGGCACTAACGGAAGAGGAACTGATTGATGAAATCAAAGATGTACATATTCTCGGCATCCGTTCCAAAACCATGGTGACGAAAAAAGTGCTGGAGGCGGCTAAAAAACTGCAGGCCATTGGTTGCTTTTGCATAGGAGTTAACCAGGTAGATCTGAAGTCAGCTACCAAAAACGGGGTAGTGGTTTTCAATGCACCCTACTCCAATACACGCAGTGTGGCTGAACTGGTGATCGGACTGGCGATTATGCTGATCCGCCGGATCCCGGATAAGAATAAAGCGGCGCATGAGGGCATCTGGAATAAGGATGCCAAAAACAGTTATGAATTAAGAGGCAAGACCCTCGGTATTGTTGGATATGGAAATATCGGCAGCCAGGTCAGTGTACTGGCGGAATCACTCGGAATGAAAGTGATTTTTTATGATGTGGAAACCAAACTGCCCCTGGGCAATGCGGAAGATGCCCGTAGCCTGAAAGAACTGCTGGGCCGGGCCGATGTGGTCACCCTGCATGTGCCGGAAACCAGTCAGACAAAAAATCTGATCAATAAGAACAACCTGCGTTATTTCAAGAAAGGGGCCATCCTGCTCAACTATGCCCGCGGGGAAGTGGTTGACCTGGACGCACTCCGCAAAGAAATTGTAGAAGGGAATATAGGTGGTGCAGCGATCGATGTTTTTCCCTGGGAGCCGGAGAAAAACGGCGATCGTTTTCAGTCCCCGTTACAGGACCTGCCCAATGTGATCCTGACTCCGCATATCGGGGGCAGCACCGAAGAGGCTCAGGCCAATATCGGGGAAGATGTGAGTGTGAAACTGTTCAACTACCTCGAAAAAGGAATCACCTTTGGTTCACATACCGTACCCGCTTTGGCTTTACCACCGCAGGAGGGGAGTCACCGCATCCTGCATATTCATAAAAATGTACCAGGGGTGCTGTCGGCGATCAACACGCAATTGTCCAAACATAATATCAATATTCTTGGTCAGTACCTCAAGACCAATGAAGAGATCGGTTATGTGGTGCTGGATGTCGATAAGAAGCTATCCACCCAGGCATTGCATCTGCTGAAAGAAGTAAAAGAAACGATTAAAGTCCGGATGCTTTATTAACTGATTGTTGCAGATCGGTTCTTCCGTGCTTCACCGGTAATTATTACCTTCGGTCTATGTCTGAATCCCTGATCCAAAATCTGCTGGATGCCTTATCGCATTCACCGGATAATATCCCCCTTCGTTTGCAGGTGGCTGACCTGATGGTTGCTGATAAAATGTTTGCGGAAGCCGCCGAACAATACCAGCTGGTATTGGATAAAAGTTATGGTAACAACAAGGCGCAGCTGGGCCTGGCCCGCTGTTATTTTGCCCAGGAAAAGTATTCCACCGCCATTATTATCTATGAACAGATCGGTCATATGCCGGCGGATGATACACTCGTGTATATCAAATGCCTGATCCGCGAGAACTCCATCACACAGGCCGTGAATGAATACCAGAAACTGATCGCCCTCAATCCCGGTATGCGGGATGAAGAGATCGATAGTTACCTGCGTGTCAGTTCGGCGGGTACATCCGTGAGTGAAGAGGAGGAAGATATTTTCAATACCGATGAAGCTTATTTCATGGAAAAGCCGGCCCTGGGTTTTTCGGATGTGGGCGGTATGCAGCGGGTAAAAGATGAAATTTCCCTCAAGATTATTCAGCCGATGAAAAACCCGGAACTCTTCAAGGCGTTCGGTAAAAAAGCGGGTGGGGGGATATTAATGTACGGACCTCCCGGTTGCGGTAAAACCTTTATTGCCAAAGCCACGGCGGGAGAGATCAATGCGAAGTTTATCAATATCGGATTGCACGATATACTGGATATGTGGATCGGAAACAGTGAGAAGAACCTGCACGAGATCTTTGAGATGGCCCGGCGTAACAAACCCTGTGTCCTTTTCTTTGATGAAGTGGATGCCATGGGGGCCAGCCGCAATGATCTCAAGCAATCCGCTATGCGGCATGTGATCAATCAGTTCCTGGCCGAACTCGATGGCGTGGAAACCGATAATGAAGGGGTCTTGATCCTGGCCGCCACCAATGCCCCCTGGTCGGTGGATCCGGCCTTTCGCCGTCCGGGCCGGTTTGACCGCATCATCTTTGTGGAGCCACCGGATGAGTCGGCCCGAAAGGATATCATACTATCACAATTAAAGGACCGTCCTACCGGTGATATAGATGCCGGTAAAGTAGCGGCCGCCAGCCCTGGCTTTTCCGGGGCCGATATCAAAGCCGTTATTGATATGGCGGTGGAAGATAAACTCACCGAATCGCTCAGTAAGGGAGTAATACAACCTATACAGACAAAGGATCTTTTGAAAGCGGTCAAACAACTGCGTCCCTCCACGGCTGAGTGGTTTTCCTCCGCCCGCAATTATGCCCTGTATGCTAATGAATCCGGTCTGTACGATGATATATTGAAGTACCTTAAGATCAGGAAATAGAAAAACATGAATGAGTTTAGTATGAACCTGGAGAGAGCCCGGCTGCTGCTGCAGCAGGGGAGGACCGCTGATGCAAAAAAAGAACTGAAGCAGGTATTGTCCCAAGACCCCGATAATGATACGGCGCTATCCTTGTATGGACAGTGTTTGCTGGAAGAGAAAAAAACGGATGAGGCGATCAGTGTTTTTCAGCAAGCCATTTCAAAGGACCCGGAGCATGGGTATTATTTTTACCTGATGGGATTTGCTTATTACCAGAAAGATGATCATAAGCAGGCCATCGAACACCTGGGCACCGCGATACAACTCGAACCTTACCAGGCGGAGTTTTATGGATTGCTTTCTCATATTTATATCGCGCAGCGTAAGTATGAACTGGCCCTTGAAAAAGCCGATGAGGGATTGGCGGTGGATCCTGAAAATATAACAGCGCTTAATGCACGCTCGATCGCATTGAATAAACTGCGCCGGACTGATGATGCGGTGGAGACCATGCAGACCACTTTGTCGATGGATCCGGATAATGCCATCACGCATACAACGGTGGGATGGAATTTACTCGAGAAAGGACGGCACAAAGAAGCCATGAATCATTTCCGGGAAGCATTACGGATCGATCCCGGTATGCATCCGGCTAAAAGCGGATTGAAGGAAGCCTTGAAATCTGTGATTCCTCCCTACCGGTGGCTTTTACAGTTTAGTTTCTGGGTACATAATAAAGGAAAGAATTTCCGTTGGGGATTTTTTATCGCCATCTATATCGGGGTCCGGATTGTAGTGAGTATGACCAGGAATGATCCTGATTTTGAAATGATCGGCATTATCGTGGCAGCGGCATATCTGTTATTTATTGGTGTGAGCTGGATCATCAGCCCGATGGCCAATGCCTTCCTGCTCTTTCACCGGGATGGAAAACACGCCCTGGAACCTTCTGAAAAATGGAACGCCATTGCCTTTATGGCCTGTATCGGGGCGGGTATCCTGGTGATGATACTTTCTTCCTCAATGGCGCCTGAGGGACAATCAGATACCTGGTTCCTGGCCGGTATGGTCTTATTATCCTTATCAGTTCCTGCAGGGCATATGGATTACCCACTGCGCCTGAAGGGGAATTCCCTTGGACAATGGTTATCGATGGGCATGTTGTTATTGGCGGTGGTGATTGTTGGTATGTGCCTGGGTGGCCTGCCCGGTTACGAAGTACCGATGGTTATCTATTTCATTGCCTTTGTGTTGTATAGCTGGGTAAAATAAATATTCCCATATTTTCAATAAATATTGAAAATATTGTATTTTTGTGTTGTAAAACACAAACCATGAAAGTCGTCATAGCCGGAGCCGGTTTCGGGGGATTAAAACTCGCCCGCCTGCTCAATAATAAACCCGGATTTGAGGTCGTTTTGCTTGACCGGTTCAATTATCATCAGTTTCAACCGCTTTTTTACCAGGTGGCCACGGCCGGACTGGATGCCAGTAATATTTCCTTTCCACTCCGAAAAGTGTTTCAGAAAAGCCGCAATGTGCGGATCCGCCTGGCGGAACTGAAAGAAGTCCGGGCCGCGGAAAACAAAGTCATAACCAACGAAGAAGAAATCATCTACGATGTGCTGGTGTTGGCCACGGGTGCAGATACCAATTTTTTCGGCAACAGTGCGCTGGCGACACATGCTTTCCCGATGAAGTCTACAGTGGAAGCCCTGCAGATCCGTCACCGGCTTTTACAATTATTTGAACGGGCTCACCTGGAGAAAGAC
>Ga0209717_1000382_pt1 | contig 54692 bp, 54 predicted proteins | sample AD_UKC048_MetaG_FD_184418 | JGI IMG/M metagenome (GOLD analysis project Ga0209717, IMG submission 184418) | Active sludge microbial communities of municipal wastewater-treating anaerobic digesters from USA - AD_UKC048_MetaG (SPAdes) (version 2) | ecosystem: Engineered > Bioreactor > Anaerobic >...
TTTCTCATAATCGGGAATTTTGGTTTTGGAATTTGGCGGAAAAATAAGCATTGTAAAGTTTATCTAAAAATTTAATTTTTAAGGGGAAAGCCCATTTCCACTCCGCTTTTTACTTACTCCAAAAAGCGACGGCATTGGATAAGTTGTTAAAATCTTCGGGGCTGCCGGATTGGTGGGTTTTCACCCCCGTCTTACTTTCGAAATATGGCCAATTTTTCATTCCCCGACCAAACCGGCTTTTACCGGGGTAAAGTAAGAGATGTATATAGTATTGGAGAACAGTGGCTCGTGATGCTGGCGTCCGACCGGATCTCTGCCTTTGATGTAGTACTCCCCCGCCCTATTCCATATAAAGGACAGGTTCTCAATCAGATAGCCGAATATATGTTAGGGGCAACCCAGGACATTTGCCCCAATTGGCTTCGTTCCGTACCCGCTCCGAATGTATCTATCGGTAAAAGATGTACGCCATTTAAAATTGAAATGGTGGTACGCGGCAACCTGACCGGCCATGCATGGCGGACCTACGCCTCCGGAAAAAGAACCCTTTGCGGGGTCACTTTACCCGAAGGAATGAAGGAAAATGATTATTTCCCCCATCCCATCATCACCCCCAGTACCAAGGCCTCCGAAGGTCATGACGAGGATATCAGTAAAGAAGAGATCATCGCCCAGGGACTGGCCACAGCGGAAGAGTGGGCTACCCTGGAAGACTATACCCTGAAACTGTTCGCCCGGGGCAAGGAAATTGCCGCTAAACAAGGACTGCTCCTGGTCGACACGAAATATGAGTTCGGGAAAGACGGAGATACCATCTGCCTGATGGATGAAATCCATACCCCCGACAGTTCCCGTTATTTTTATGCGGATGGATTTGACGAAAGACAAGCCACCGGCGAACGGCAAAAACAACTGAGCAAGGAATTTGTCCGGGAATGGCTGATTGCAAACAACTTTATGGGCAAGGAGGGACAGACCGTTCCGGAAATGACGGACGAATGGGTGAACACCATTTCAAAACGGTATATTGAACTGTACGAAAAAGTGATCGGGAAACCATTCCGGCCGGAAGCTTTACCGGATGAGGAAACATTCAGCCGTATCAACACTGCGTTGAATAACCTGAACTGATGTGCAGGTTTTTAAATAAAAAGAGGCGGCCATCTGACCGCCTCTTTTTTATGCCACTTCATTTATTTTTTCAATGAGACCGCTTTTTTAAATTCACGGGTGGCCCCCTTACCTACCGGACAATAATAATCCAGTGCATACTGTGCATCCACGTAGCTCATCCAGTAATCAGTAACGGTTCCTGTATAGATCACCCCGGAAGAACGATTATAGAAATCACGGGTACCCGCGGCACTGAAGTTGCCGTATACAATACTGCCTTCATAAGGTTTGTAGCCGCCGTAGGTGCGTACGATATTGTACCCGTTAAAGGTTTCCACTACATAGTAATTACAGTAAGGGTCACTGTATACCACTTCGCCCATTTCCTTAGACAACCAATAGTTGTCATTGTTTTCATAAATGGTTTCCCTGATACAACTGGTCAGAAAAACAGAGGCAAGTAAAAAAGAGATCGTGAGTGTAAAAATCCGTTTCATGGCTTTTGATTTAAGGTTGAATAATTGACTAACACCTGTTATAATAGAAAGACTGTGCCAGATTCAAAAAGGATTGTTTAGCGTTTGTTAAAGTGAAAACTTTGACTGAAATTCACCAGCTAAACAATCCCCGTTATGTTACACCGGATATTGGCATTTATGATTTTAATAACAGGATTCACCGCCAGTGCACAAAACTATTACCTGTTGGTGGGCACTTACGATTCGCCAAAGAGTGAAGGAATCTATGTGTATCGTTTTAATACTTCGGATGGCAGTTCCAGCCCCGTAAGTCATATTATAACATCCAATCCTTCTTACCTGTCCATTGCGCCGGGCGGACAATATGTTTATGCCGTACATGAAAATGCCAAAGAAGGTAAGGGCGGTGAAGTAGCGGCCTTCTCTTTCAATAATAAAACTGGCGAACTGCAGTTTATCAATCAGCAAGGCACGGGTGGAGATCATCCCTGTTATGTAGAAACCGATCAGACAGGCAAATGGGTCTTTGCCGGCAATTATACCAGCGGCAGTTTATCGGTGATGCCTGTCTTACCAGGCGGAGCAGTAGGTGCCTTTAGTTCGCATATTGCGCATGAAGGCAATGGCCCCTCCGATCGGCAGAAATCGCCACATGTACATTGCACGCTGATCAGTCCGGATAACAAGACGCTCCTGGTGCCCGACCTGGGTATTGATAAAGTCATGATCTATCAGTTCGATGTAGTTACCGGTAAACTGACTCCCGGGAAACAATCCTTTGCCGCTTCTGAACCCGGTGCCGGCCCGCGTCATTTTACATTTCATCCCAATCAAAGATTCGGTTACCTGATCGAGGAGCTGAGTGGAACCGTAGTCGCTTATACATTCAAAAAAGGAAAACTGAAACAATTTCAACGGATCAGTACTATGCCGGCCGGCGATACCCAATTTCCGGGCAGTGCGGATATCCATGTAAGCCAGGATGGGAAATTCCTGTATGCCTCTAACCGGAGCAATTCAAATACGATTGCGATATATGCAATTGATAAAAAAGGCAGACTGACCCTGGCCGGACACCAGTCCACCCTGGGAAACGGTCCGCGCAATTTCAATTTTGATCCTACCGGAAAATTCCTGCTGGTGGGAAATCAGAACAGTGATGAGATCGTGATCTTTGAACGTAACCCGGATACCGGCTTATTAAAAGACACCGGCAAACGAATTGCGTTGGGCAAGCCGGTTTGTATTAAATGGATTCCGGCAGGTTAAGATTCATCTCCCAGACGGGGCCTTAACCGTTGACGGGATTTATTAAAAATATGCTGCCCTTTATCCACGCCTTTTCTTAACTCCTTCCGTCGCTCATCCGGAAGCAGCAGCGTATCCTGGCATTCCTTGCTGCAACAGCCTTCATGGGCTTTGGCACATTCCTCGCATTGGATGAACAGGAGATGACAGCCATCATTCTTGCAATTGGTATGGGTATCGGCCGGTTTGCCGCACTGATGACAATGGGCGATTATATCCTCCGTAATCCGCTCCCCCAGTCTTTCGTCAAAGACAAAGTTCTTTCCGATGAATTTGCTGGGCAGGCCTTTCTCTTTTATCTGTTTTGCATAATTGATGATTCCGCCTTCCAGGTGAAAGACATTTTTAAATCCCTGGTGCAGCATATAAGCGGAGGCTTTCTCACAACGGATACCCCCGGTACAATACATAATGATATTGGTCTCCTTTTTCTCCTGCATCATATCAGCCGCCATGGGCAATTGTTCCCGGAATGTGTCTGAAGGGATCTCAATCGCATTTTTAAAATGTCCTACTTCATACTCATAGTAATTACGCATATCGATCACCACGGTATCCGGATCTTCGGTGAGCTGGTTGAATTGTTCCGCGTTCACATACTTCCCTTTATTGGCCATATCAAATAAGGGATCCTCAATGCCATCGGCTACGATCTTCTTCCGCACTTTGATATCCAGGACAAAAAAAGATTTACCATCATCATCCACGGCAATATTCAGCCGCAGTCCATTCAATGGTTCGATCGTATACAGGTAAGCCCGTAATGCCTCCAGGTTGGCGGAAGGGGCGCTGATCTGCGCGTTAATCCCCTCATTGGCCACATAGATTCGTCCCAGTACACCCAGTTGCTTCAGCTCACGGTAAAGCATATTCCGGAATACAGCAGGATCTTCAATTTTAAAATAACAATAAAAGGAAATCGTGGTCCTCGGGGTGGAATCATTCAATAAAGCATCCTTCAGCTCCTTTCGGGAGACGCGGTTGTGTAAGGCCATAGTGTCGAAATCTGAATCCCGTAAGTACGGAATAATTAATAAATAATTGGACAGTTGCAGGCTGAACCAAACTTCACTTAGAAGTCCGGGTTGGACATTTAAGTTCTGCAAAATTACAAAAAATCCGGGGAACAGCAGATATAGCGGATTACCAGTCGATTATGGCCAGTCTTCCCGCCCCCTGCTGAGATTCAGTTTGCTCAGCCCGATGCGGATGCCTTGTTGAAAAGGCTTGCCGTTCTGGTAAGATTGAACGAAGTCTACCCGAAGTTGTTTGAAGATATTATCGAAACCAGCGAATACCTCATAATAATATTTCTGGTTATTCAGCCAGATCCCGTTCGCCCCCGTCACCAGGTACAGATTCAGGTTGCGGATCAGGGGCAGCTTATTTGTAAGAAAACCTTTGAGGTTATATTCAATATGTGCTTCGGAGTAAAATTTACTCGTATTGCTGAACAGGTATTGTGGCAATAACATAAAACTCCGCTGGTATTCGGGAATGAACCGGGTGATGGTTCCGTTGAAATGCTGATAGTCGGGAAGTTCCACAGAACGGTTATTCAGAAAACCTCCGATACCGGCCCGGTATCTTAACTGGCCTTTCAGTTTCAGGTTCAGGTTGTCCGCCACATAAAATTTCCATTTACTGAAATCGGCATCACTACCCAATATGTTTTTAATGCCCTGGGTATATTGAAAAGAGAAGTTCGGATAACGGGATCCCAGGCTTACTTTACGATCGGGGTATTCCACATAGCGGGTACCCGCTGCCAGTTAATACCCAGCATCACGGTAAAAGACTGATGGGGCTGGAAATTGGCGGCCACCAGTTCATTTGGATAATTCGGCGAATAGGACCGCTGATCATCCTTGCGCCAGGTATAATCCGTGATATTCTCCAGCGGCTTCCGGTCCTGGTACTGAAATCCGGTTACGATGGAAAAACCGCTCCCCAGCCCGCTGCGGTAACTGCCACGGATAAACGCCGCTTCATAAGTCTTGCGGATATTGCGCTCATACACCAACGTATTGAAGGTATTATCCCGGTCGCTTACCGGAAGATCCGGATTGAACTGAAATACTTTTCTTCCACCGGCAAGACTGAAGGACTGACTGTATTTTTTTCCATAATTATAACGAAACGTCAGCCAGGGATTAAAATGCCGGTTCAGAAAACCATACCGGAATTCAGGCGTGACACTGAATGAACGACGCCCCATCGGCAATGTGTCCAGTCTTTTAAACAAAGTAATTGAAGGATTCAGCACCAACCCTTCCGCCGGATGGAAATTGACCATTTCCAGCAGGGGAGCCATGCTGATCGTTTGTCTCTTTTTTGAATTGGAAAATGATTCGCCCAGCAGCACCAGGTTGAGCAGACTGACTTTATTATTCTTCCGGTCAATCGAATCTTTATACCGTGGACTTTTTCGCACCTGTTCCAGGCTATCCTTTCGCTGGTAATCCCGGGTTTCGTCTGCCATCAACGCCACCGGTCTTGTTTTTTCCCAATAGGCATCATCCCTTTTGTTGGCACTGTCGGTATACCTGACTACAGTACTGCTGAATGTTTTTTTATCAATCAACGGCTCCGGATCAAAAGCGGAATAAACATTGACAAAACTGCCATACACATCAAAGCCCAGGATTTTAACGGCCGGATAGATCACCTGGTTGCTCACAAACCACCGGTCCTTATCATAGGCCCGGTATAACTGTTCCACCCGCAGGGTATCGAGCACTTCCATCTGGGAGCTCTTGGTCAGTTCCAGTTTTACCGAATGGATACGCCATACATCTTCGGCGATATCAATATACCCGCTGAATAAAGGCTCAAATTTGCGGCGGGGTATCACTTTAATATGATTGATCTCCTGCCCGTCTTCGGTATAACTGCCCTCCCATTTATATTTATAATAACTAAGCGCATTCTCGGCGATGGGTGAGATAAAACCCCGGGGATTCAGTCCGTCCCCTACCCGGATATTGTTTTCATAAAAAGAAAGAAATTCAGGGGCAGCCAGACCATAGCCACCGGTCTGTCCGCTGACCTTGGAAGAAATAACTTCAAGTTTAACTTTATTGGGCTTATCGGCAGTATAGACAGAAACTGTTTCAGAGAGATACACCATTTTCTGCTTGCTGGTATCCCCGTCTTCAAAATCCACTTTTTGTCCCAGCACTTTTTTTGGAAATCCCCGCAACCGCATTTGACCCTTGGTATACACTTCGCAGCGGTAACGGTCCAGTTGAGCGAGATAGTATTTTCTTTTGCGGATCGACTGGCGGATGATTTCATAGGCGGGATCCTCTCCTTTTCCTAATATCACTTCGCCCAGGGTCAGTTCCTGTAAGGATAAACTGAAATCAACGGTCAGATCTGAATTTAAAGTAATAGTGATTTTCTTTTCCTGGCGGGTATAGCCCACATACTGACAGATCAGATTGTAATCACCTGCTCCCAGTGTAAGTGAATAGTGCCCCTCGGCATTGGTGCTGGTGCCTTTATTGCTGCCCTGTACAAATACAGAGGCAAAAGGCAGGGGCTTCCCGTTCGTATCGGTGACCGTACCCGATATTTTGCCGGCAAATAACGCTTGACAGGGGAGTAAACACAGTAAGATCAGGGCAGTTGTTATTCTCATGCAGGGCCGCAAGATAGCCCATGCCATGCAGGACACCAATGGCTGTGGAACCCTTAGAAAAGAATTAACATCATTTCTTAGAAGAGGCCCGGAGATAGCTGCCACTCATGGCGGCAAAACCAGCCACTAATCCGCCCACCACCCCGGTAATCAGGATCAGCAAGAGGCTGTTCCCATTCAGCGGCAGTATTTGCGCGATTTTGTGTGACAGGATCCCATTGTTCTTCATATCCATCCACCACGCCAGTCCGGCCCAGAGTAAGAAAATTCCCAGGAAACCGGATAAGAAGGCCTTTCCCCCTTTCTGGTGTACGAGTATGGCTACCAGGAAGGATGTGATGGCAAATCCCCACCAGGGAGAAAAAGAAAGAATACCGGCAATAAAACCGGTGAGTGCAGTTAATATAATGGCTGTTATAAATTTCATGTTGATCCGTTATAGAATGAATAACTCAGGTGCTTATTTTCCGGCGGTGAATTTCATCACCCACTTTACATTTTTATCCGTACGGTCGCCCTCTTTCATAAACCAGAGTTTGTTGTACTGTCCGGAAGCCCATTGGTCCACATAATTATCATAAAACCGGCTGCCGGGATTTCCGCTTTGTCCACCGGGATAAACACCGTATGCTTCCGTTTGATTGGTCAGGTGTACAATCATCCGCCAGCTGGGGCCATGACTATGTGTTACGGCATTAACGATATTACCATAACCTCCTACCGGTAATCCCGGCCTTGCAAATCCCTTGAGGTCTTTGATCAGGTGATAGACGGTGGGGTTTTTGAATTTAGTCCATTCCAGTTTACCCTCCGTTTCTTTTTTAGCCAGGTCAGTTGCGGCTTTCTTCAGGGCAGTGGTCACCACATCAAAAAGGGTTTCTTTTTCTGCCGTATTGATATTATCGATATACTTTAAAGCCGAATCCTTTTTCAGCAGTTCCATCGTGATCTGTTCTTCGGGCCAGGGCACCAGTTGGGTACTGCGGGATAATTCATCCTTCCAAATCTCCACTTCCAGGCTATCCCACCAGCATTGATAGATGGTTTGTCCTTTTGAATCAGGGGAGGCATTCAGGTCCCATTCACGGAAAATACCCAGGAAGTGTTTCGCTACGGGATCCAGTTCATTTTCTTTTACATATTGCAGCATGATTCCCCGTGCATCTTCGGCCAGGGTATTAAAGTAATTGCTGTGCAGCACCATCATATCCTTGGGAGTAATGCTGCTCATGGCAGCCAGCTTATTCTCAATGGTGATTCCCCGGGGCGTCAGATAGCTGCCCGGTATAAAATATGGATAAGTGGAATCTGCGGCACGCTGGTTAGCACTTTCGAGGAATCCACGCTCCGGATTTTTGGCATGCGGATTTTCCGGTTGCGGTATAAAGCCCTGCCACATATAACTGCTGTCTTCACCGGGCATCACAAACAATCCCTGGCGATCCCAGCGGGCGGGAAATTTACCCTGCTGCCAGATAGCGATATCGCCGGTTTTGGAAGCAAAGATGAAATTCTGTCCCGGACATTGAAATCCCTTAATGGCTTCCGCATAGTCATCATAGTTAGTCGCCCGGTTCAGTTTGTATAAAGCATAACCTTCATTACTCGGATCATGGGCCACCCAGCGTACGGCCAGGTTGCGGTTATTGGACAACTCATTAGAGAATTTATCATCAAACATCACGGGGCCGAAGATGGTATAAGCCACAGTGTCTTTCAGATCAGCCTGCCCTTTAATTTTTATCGTTTCTTCTTTCAGCGTTGTTTTTTCCCATTTCCCGTTAAAGAAATATTCCTGTTTGCTTTCATCGCGGAACCGGATCTCATAATAGTCCTTTACATCCCGTTGGGCATTGGTTACTCCCCAGGCAATGTGTTCATTGAACCCGATAATCACGAAGGGACTTCCCGGCAGGGACACCCCGTAAGCATTGCTGGTTGGTGTCTGTAATTGTATTTCATACCAGATCGAAGGCAGGGAAAGTTCCAGGTGCGGGTCATTACAAAGAATGGGTGAACCACTGGCGGTTTTGCTACCAGCCACTACCCAGTTATTACTGCCATTATTGATATCCGGTTTGGAGATTTCTTTTGCGGTTACGGTATCCTTCCTGCCGATATACAGGGAATCTGCACTGACCGGCGCAATGGGCACAATTCCCGGGGCAGCAAAGGGCGTGCCTTTCGGTACGATCGGCACCAGGGAATCGGGCACCTGCGGGTAAATCAGTTTTAATTCATCCGGAATAAAAATGGACTTGGCATTGGTATTGGCCAGGTCACTTTCTGTACCGGAGGACAGCATTTTCGCCATCATCTTTAATAAGAGTGCCGTACGAAAGTTGCTCCATTTTTCAGGCACGATATTGAGCAGTTTATACTCCACCGGCAGGTCGGCTTCTTTCAGGTCAGCCAGGTAAGCATTCACGCCATTGGTATACGCATCATATTGTTTTTTTGAATCGGGATCTTTTTCAATTTCTTTCAGGGCATTTTCCGCAGCATAGACCATTCCCAGCCGACGTTGCTCCCGGTCAAAGGCAATGGCCTTGGGTCCGGCGATTTCACTCGCACGACCGGCTGCGGCCTTGGTCTGGAGGTCCATCTGGAAGAGCCGGAATTTGGCGTGCAGGAAACCCTGGATAAAATACAGGTCTTCGTCGTTTTCGGCAAACACGTGGGGAACGAGGCGGTCATCGAGGTAGACATCCGCTTTTCCTTTGAGTCCGGGCAGACTGATGGACGCATCATAATCCGCTCCAACTGGTTCGGCATTCTGCCAGAAGCCATATTGGGGATTAAGGAATTTTCCCATCGGGGGCACGGCTCCCCATTGTTTATTCAGGGCAAAAACAAGACCCGCTGTAATGACAACGGAAGTAGCTAAGGGCAATAATCTCATGAAGAAGCAATTAGGAGCGAAATATACAACTTTATTCGGCTTTTAAAAACGGGATTCCACTGATAAAAACTACCGTAGTGTCCCCAAAACAGCTTTTAGTGGTATTCTTATTTTTTGCGTAATTTCAGGAACTAAACACACTATTATGCCAGTCTTAATTGTCCTTGGAATTATAGCCCTCATCATCGTTTGGGTCATCAGTCTCTACAACGGACTCGTGCGTCTCCGCAACCGTCGTCAGAATGCTTTTGCTGATATTGATGTACAGCTTCGTCAGCGACACGACCTGGTACCCCAGTTAGTGGATACGGTAAAAGGCTATGCCAGTCATGAAAAAGAGTTATTGACCCGGATCACAGAAGCCCGTACGGCCGCCATGAGTGCCACCAGCATTGATGGAAAGATTGTGGCCGAGCAACAATTAAGTGCAGCCCTGTCCGGATTACGTGTACAGGTGGAAGCCTATCCTGATCTCAAAGCCAACCAGAATTTCCTGCAGTTACAGGAAGAGCTGAGTGATATTGAAAACAAGCTGGCAGCCGCCCGTCGTTTCTTCAATGGAGCAACAACGGAGTACAACAATGCAGTGGAATCCTTCCCCGGCAATCTCGTGGCCCGCAATTTCGGATTTGCCAAAGAGATTATGTTTGACCTGGGTACCGATACCCGCAAGCAGATGGAAGAGCCGCCGAAAATTCAGTTTTAATACAGGGTTGATCCCACTAACTGCAAATGGAATACGTAGGCTTAGACAAACAGATCCGCCGGAATAATTTCAATTCCACGCTCCTGCTGATTGCTTTTCCGGCTTTATTGCTGGGGATGCTGTATGCATTGGTTTATTTTACCCGCGAGGATCATGGGGAAGACCCCAATCAATTATTTATAAATACCGCGCCCCTGGTATTAGCCGGTGTAGGCATCTGGTTCCTGATTGCCTGGGCCGGGCATTCCACTTTTATCCGGTTGGCTACGGGCAGCAAGCATTTGGAACGGACCGAGAATAAAAGGGTTTACAACCTGCTGGAGAATCTCTGTATTTCCCAGGGCATGACCATGCCTAAATTATATATCATCGAAGACGACTCTCTGAATGCCTTTGCCAGCGGGATCGACCAGCGGTCTTTTTCCATTTCCCTCTCCCGCGGCATCATCAACAAACTGGATGATGAGGAATTGGAAGGCGTGATCGCCCATGAGTTGTCCCATATCAAAAACCGGGATGTGCGGGTGCTGATCATCACTATCATTTTTGTTGGCATCTTCTCTTTCCTGGCCGAACTCGCTTTCCGCAGTCTCCGTTTTACCGGCGGTGGCCGCAAGAGCAGTAAGGACTCCAAGGGCAGCGGCGCCATCATCCTGATTGCGATTGTAGTGACTGCTGTAGCCTATTTCATCTCCCTCCTCTTACGTTTTGGCATCAGTCGCCGCCGCGAATACCTAGCCGATGCCGGAGCGGCAGACATGACCAAGAAGCCCTATGCGCTGGCCAATGCTTTACGTAAAGTATCTAATGATCCCGCTATCGAAGCAGTCGAGAGCCGGGATGTGGCCCAATTGTTTTTTGATAATCCGAAGCCATCTTCGCATAAATCAGCTTCCTGGGATAATATGTTTTCGACACATCCTCCCATTGATAAGAGAATTGAGTTGCTGGAGCAGTTCGTGTGAGTCAGTTGTCAGATGTCAGATGTCAGTTGTCAGGGCCTGCTAAGAGACTTGGGTTTATTACTTGATCCATTTCACCTTAAGGACAAGAGCGGAAGGAATTGTATCGCTCTGATGGTCGAGTTGAAATAAGTAAGTTTTTGCTGTAGTATCCGGTTTGGGTAGGCCAAGCAGTTTTCCGAGGAATCCCTGCTTTCTTTTTAATGAATCAGCTTGGGGAATGGTTTTCAGCAAAAGACGGTTACTGATGATCTGGTTGTACAGATTTGATCTGTCCAGTATCAAAATACTATCCTTAATCGTATAGCGACCACGCATATAATGATGATTTCCCAAAAAAAGTCCTTTCCCGCATTTATAAGTACCATTTCCCCTGAAATCAATAGAGAACATTTCCGGCTCCAATCCACTCCTGAAAGCATGTATAATTACAGGTGTACGGTCCTGATCTTTTAAGCGATCAAGCATCCAGATTAAGGAAAAAACAGCTACAATCGTCACGATTGTGGAAATGAATGCCGTTTTGGATTTATTCAACTTATACCTATTAATATCCTTGTAAATACATATCAGGGAAACAATGGAAGCCAAGATCAGGAATCCAGCATGAACAAAACTTTCCAGGAGATATTGATGGTCGAAGTCGCTATAAAACCGATAGATGCATAAAATCCATACGACAAGAATTAGTACTATTCTGCCAATAAAAATCTCGCCCCTTCTCATTCGTAATTTAATTCGTTTTAGATTTCCCTATCGTATATAAATACATACTATAAACGCCAGAAAACACTACTCTCTATTTCATCATGAATTCGCCCGACAATAAATATCTACATATATCCACAAAATTGAATAAGACAAATTTATAAACCAATTTTATTTGCAAAGTTGTGGGCTCTATGGGATCAGGTCATGCATATCTGAAAGTCGGGTATTTAATGAACACCAACACCGTCGAAAAGTAATTCGCTGATAGCTGTGTCCTTGTATTTAGAACCTGGGAAAACTTCAACAATTTCGAATCGGATCGTTGTGATTTTCTGAGGCGGCAGCATGATTTTGCCGATATCAATGACCTGAAATTCGATAGCATCCAGTAATTCCAGCATTCCATAGGGCTTACCATTCACGACCATTTTCAGCTTTTTTACCCGGGCATTCTCCTGCCAGGTTGCTTTCGATTTCTTATACCCGTTCGCAAGAATGATCTGTGTAATACCCAGTTTCTGACTGGCATTATCGGCAGTCATATCAATCGCGTATTCCAAGTACTCTCCGATCCCGTTATCTGGTTTTCCTTCCACCCAGGCTGTTGTTATATCAAAATCGTGGGCCTTATTTGCCGAAAAAGAAATTTTGCCTGCGGGTGCCAGAGAGGAGGATACTTTAAATCCGGTTACATTTCCACCGCAATACCAGCTGCATCCTGGTAAAACTTCAGCAGGCTCATCGTCAATTTTACCCATAAAATCAGCATCCTTAGCCTGTACAGCTTTGAATACCGGAATTTGGTGCGGAACAGAGGCTGAAAAAGAAAATAAATAGATTGTACAAAAAAGAATCTTCATGATTTCTTAAACAAATTAAAATTTATACTATCAAAACGTTGACAAATAAATCTAATCTTTAGTTAATGTAGAAAGGATAGTAATTACCGAGTCAAGCGACGATCGATGGAGGGCTGAAGCTGTAAAACTGAACCCTCCTATTTTCATAAAACTGGTATAATAGCCCGTTCCCGTTTGGAAAACAGACCATAAAGCAGGCTTATTCAGCACAATGGTTCTCACAACTTCAATTGCAGGTCCATCCTTTTCTGCTGACCCGATACCTTTTCCATGTTCAATTTCAATGAAGCCGTGCATTCCTGAAAACCGGGAGGCAGAATCTTTGAGCCAAAGCCCGTATCCCAGCTGCCCTTCCTTTCCCCTTGCCTCTTCCAGAAACATATTGGCAGGGTGATTCAGTACAAACTGGGTCTCGCCAAGCCGGGTTGTAACCATATCATGGCCCGCATACTTCTCAATAGTCCTGTATGTTGAATAGGTGCAGGATATGAGTAGCAGAAAAAGGAGAAATCTATACATTTATGCCGCCTTTAATACTCTGTCAAGAATTTTCAGGTTGGAAATATATTCTTTTGCATATTCCCAATCTTCTGATAGTTCTGCCCAAACAAGTTGTCGGTCAATAGCAAGTTGTATTACTTCTTTGTTCTCCACTTCAATAATTCCTTCATCAACAAGTTGGGCAAAGCCTGTTGCAATGACTGAAATGTCCAATGTATATATATATTGCTGGTCATCAAAATCTTCATCTTCAAGTTGTGATTTTATTTTAGCTCTTGACAGGATTTCTGAATTGTAGTCTGCAAAATCTATTTCTCCAACACTTTCAATTACCCATTTCAAACATTCCAAAGTGGGTATCGTTGGATTCTCTTTTCGCCAATCCCTGAATTCAGCTAGTGCGGTGTCACCCTCGTCTGAACCGAATGGCGCAAGTTCGTCAATACAATCCCAGAAAAAATCTTCCGGAATTAATTCAATTGCTTTTTGATGTGCATTGTCAATATCGATACCATATTTTTCCTCTTCCATAAATATAAATTATGCATTTTTAAATGTAAACGCGCAAATCTCTTACCACCTCCCAAATTTACCCCATACCACCCACCCCAGCAATACCCTTTTTAGTTTATTCCTGAGGGAGAGTTGTAAGTGGTAAGTTATAAGTTGTAAGCAGGAACAGGTACCTGTCAACCATTTTCAGTACAAGACACAATTTACGCTGGCACTTTTTCATTCGGGATTCCTTCGGGCTTTGTTCGGGAATCCTTCGCAAAATCCATAGGTATTATCAATGAAAACCCGAAGGATTTGCGAAGAAATCCATTTTCTGTCCTTTCAGCTTGGAAAAAATGTTGAATATGAACTAATTACAAGGGACGGCAGCATTTGTATTCCGCCCTGTCAGGGGTGGCCTGTCAGTAGAATGAATATTTAACAAGAAGCCCTGTAAATAGGTTGAACATTTGTATTCCGCCGCTTCAGGTGTGGCCTATCAGTAGAATGAAATATTTAATAAGAAGCCCTATAAATGAGTGGTGCATTTGTATTAAGCCCCGCTAGGGGTGGCCTATTAATAGAATGAGAATTCAATAAGAAGCCCTGTAAATAGGTAGAACATTTGTATTCCGCCCCGTCAGGTGTGGCCTATCATTAGAATGAAAATTCAACGAGATGCCATAGAGCCCTATAGATGGGTTGGCCATTTGTATTCCGCCCCGTTAGGGGTGGCCTATCAGTAGAATGAAATATTTAATAAGAAGCCCTATAAATGAGTGGTGCATTTGTATTAAGCCCCGCTAGGGGTGGCCTATCATTAGAATGAAAATTCAACGAGATGCCATAGAGCCCTATAGATGGGTTGGCCATTTGTATTCCGCCCCGTTAGGGGTGGCCTATTAATAGAATGAGAATTCAACAAGAAGCCCTGTAAATAGGTAGAACATTTGTATTCCGCCCCGTCAGGTGTGGCCTATCATTAGAATGAAAATTCAACGAGATGCCATAGAGACCTATAGATGGGTTGGCCATTTGTATTCCGCCCCGTTAGGGGTGGCCTATTAATAGAATGAGAATTCAACAAGAAGCCCTGTAAATAGGTAGAACATTTGTATTCCGCCCCGTCAGGTGTGGCCTATCAGTAGAATGAAATATTTAATAAGAAGCCCTATAAATGAGTGGTGCATTTGTATTAAGCCCCGCTAGGGGTGGCCTATTAATAGAATGAGAATTTCGAAGATGCCCACAGAGCCCTGTAGGGGCGACCTATTAAAAATGTTGTGGGTTAAGCTAAAGAAGAACCATGTTTAAAGCAATCCCTGCGATTTAACCATGAATAAGTCTTCAACAGGTTTAAAGCAAGTCAGCTCTTCTCATAATGCAACGCTATCACCCCACAGGAAAATGATTTCGACTCCACCAGTTTCAGTTTTGTCATTTCCGTCACATTATTAAAAAGCGGCATCCCTCTTCCCAGTAATACCGGGTTGACAAACACCCAGAACTCATCTATCAACCCCAGTCCCAGTAAAGAGTAAGAAGCACGGGGACTTCCAAAAATCAGGATATTCTTCCCATCCTGATTCTTGATCCGAATGATCGTCTCCGCCAACTGGTCGCTGATCACGGTGGTGTTGTCCAGCCCCTCCCCGCTGAGGGTACGGGATAAAACAATCTTCGACACTTGCTTATACCAGGCCGAATGTTCCTTGTCGTGTTTGGTGGCATTGGGCTTATCGGCGGCCGTGGGCCAGTAGCCCTGCATCATTTCATAGGTAACCCGTCCGTATAGCGCTGCATCGGCTTTGTCCGTCATGGTGGCGACAAAGTCAAATAACTCGTCGTCAAAACGGATCCAGTCCATTTCACCATTTGGCCCGGCTACAAACCCGTCGAGGGAAGCGTGCATGAAAAAAATGAGGTTACGCATGGTTGGTTGGTTTATGTTTCCGCATAAAGCTAAAAAACAAGGTTGATATTCAATTCGTTCTATCCAAAAATTCGTAAAATTAATGTTACAGAAATAATCGGGGTATTAGCCGGGAAAGACCGCATACATTTCCGGACCTTGTTCGTGGTTAAAGCGCATGATACGCTTTAAGTCATATGTCAGGTAGGATGAAACCAGAAGCTCTCCAGAGCTGTATGCTTACAGATTTAACTTCTGCCTGTTCCCGCTTTACCGTAAATTTATTTTTTAAACACTTTGCATGCATAGCCAGCGAGCAACAGCCAACACCCCGCAGATCATCATCGATTTCCCGCAATTACTGTTTGAGATCAGCGGAAATTCAGCCGCAGATGACCCGGCTGCCTTTTATCAGCCCGTGCTCGATTATATTTACAACAACTTCTACGAGATCAGCAACTCCAGCTACCAGCGGAGCAGCCCCCAGATCACCCTGCACTTTTATATGGGAATGATTGCCTCAACCGATCTGGAAATGATCCGGAAAATAGATGAACTGTTCAATGGAATCAAAGAGTTCACCACTTACAATTACTGGTACTTTCACCCTGGAATAAAAGAGAGCATAGAGCAGGGTGAGCGGGTAAAGTCGTTGTTCCTGAATTCGACCCGGTTAATCTCCGATTCAGTACATATAAAATAGTCTGTTATCTATTGTGTTGAAATTCGATCTCTTAATGAAAGTCAATCATAACCGGGCCGTTCCCAGGTAATCGAAACATCAGAAAGTGGTTGTTTCTTAGTTTTATCCTCATACAAGGCCAGTTTCATTCGGACACTATCGGTATCCCATTGGAATCCCCGGGATACAATCAATTTGTCAGGTGACTGAGTGAATATCTTTTGGCTCCCCGCCCGCTGCCACTTTGTTGTTAATACAAAACCCAGCTTCCGGTAATCAGTTCTTCCTCTTTTATGATAATCCGGAAAAAGCCTGGGTGTATAAAGGGTAAAAAACATCACCCGTATCAATGTATCGGACACATAAGTCAGCAAAACGCTTTTAAAAGATACACCTTCCAGATTATACGGTTGATCAGTCAATCCATAATACGCATAAGTAACTTCCGTTTTGCCATTGTAATCCATTTTTCCAGCCTGAACCAGCTGAATGAAGCTGTCCAGTTGGGTACGAACCGAGCCCAGAAAAAAAGGAGCTACTCCCCGGCGGACATCAAATTCACCCAATGGTTGTGCTTTGCTAACAAAAGACAGGAGTAAAGCCAGAAGCAGGAAAAGATATTTATGAAAAAAACTCATTAAATGCTGGTTTTGAATACGCTAGACTGAAGACTGGCAAATGGCCACCTTGTTATACTCTGACTTTTCATTTAAGTTAAAAACAAAAACATAACTTACCTGAAGACTCACAATACTCACTTAAACTTTTTTATGAAAATACTAATTATAACTATTTGCTTGTTTTTTTGTGGCAAATTCTCCACTGCCCAGCATTCTGAAATGGAAAGCGAAATCAACAAGCTTGAACAGGAAGAAGTACAGGCGGTGATGAATAAAGATACCATTGCATTAAAGAAGCTTTGGGATAAAGACTATGTTGTACATAACCCGGAAAATAAGATAGTAGTGGCCAAAATAAACCCATTAGACAGGCCCGTACTTCAGAATCAAAGAACCTCTTTTACCCGGATGGTGGAGAAAATTATCCTTAACAATAATATAGCCATCTCCATGGGCCGGGAAACGGTTGTTTCTTTTAATGAGGCTTCGAAATCGGAACAGATTACAGAGCGGCGGTATACAAATATCTGGATGAAAAAAGACGGTTTATGGAAGTTAACGGCACGACACGCGAATAAGATTTGTGGTGAAGTAGTAAGTCGATAGTTGTTAGTGAATACAGATGCCAGGACAAATTTTTATTTACCGTGATTTACGATGGCTTCCAGGGGAGCCAATGCCCCGGGCTGTTTAACCAGGTTAGCCACTTTGATCATGTGGCCATACGTTCCATTCTGCAGATGTACTGTAATTAATTGTGGGACATCCGCTGCAACCTTTTTGTTGAAATAAGCAGGATTCACGGATACAATCTCATAAGTTGTTCCTTCTTCCCCATCCGGCAAAAAGGATTTATCCATGCTTTCAAAGTATTGTTTCACGCTCAAGGCCGTATAAGATGAAAAAGTATAGAAATTACTGTAACCCTGGCTGAGCCATCCAGCCGGCTTTTGTAAGTATTGCTGGATGACGGCTGTAGCCGCATCTGAATCAGGTTTTATTTTACTGATCACTTTATTCAATTTTTCCTGGTCTTCCTCAAACCATTTCCGCCGTTTCGCTTCTTTCTCAGCTGTATAACTTTTGTCCATTGCTTTATATCCCTTCATTTCATCCTCAAATTGTTTCCGGTTCAGGTTATACATTTCTGTCATTTGTTTAGTCTGACTAATGCTATAGGCGGCCACATCTTTCAGCATTTGCCCGAGGTATTCCTTACGGGTAACCGGAATAAAAACAGGTTGGTCACTGTTTCGTAAAAAGATATAATCATTGGCGGTGTACATTATGGCGGTGGCGTTATCCTGGACCCGCTGTTCATAATAATCAATTCGACTCTCGCTGCGCTTCATTTTAATGATGCCGAATACCGGTGTTCCATTGACAGTATAAACCCCCGCATCCCTGGTTATTCCGGAAATAAAAAAATTATTAAAGACCACTTTTATATTTGAGCCGCTCTCCCCTTCTGTTTGTATAACGTGGCTATTATCATAACAGTAGTAAGCGAAACACATCGTTCTGGTACTATAAAATTTCTTTACTCCCGTTATATTGTAAAAGATAATATCGTTGCTTGTCCCCTTATCGCTCACTTCATAATCAAGTACGTAAGAATTATAATGCAACATCCGGGCACCTGTAAAACCAGTAAGCAGGCTTTTTATCCAGCGTTCTGCTTTGACGGCCTGTAATTTCATCTTCGAGACATCCCATTTGGCCGGCTTTTGCGTATAATGGGAAAAATCAAAATAATCATCTGTCCCCCTCACCCAAACAGACGGTTTGTTAGCTGCCTGGACTTTACAATCCTGAGCAAAACATCCCTGTGCCACCAGCAAATAATAAACAATAAATAAAACTGGAAATCTTAACCGTGATATCATTATTATTCGCTTCATGATTGGTAGTTTAATCCACTGAATTTTGTAAATATGGGATTAATCTTATATTGAAACTATCCCTTAAAAACAGGATATTCCTGAAGCGTAATGATTATTAAGCGAGGCGCAGGTGTCAGTCATAGTGAAAGCGACATTGGATGACATAACATTTCTGGTCGACTCCTTTCTTTCCTTCCACCTTGTAAACCAATCTGTGTTCACCAGTAATCCGCCTGGACCAAAATCCTTTTAAGTCGTGCCTGAGTGGTTCAGGCTTTCCTGTCCCGTGAAATGGAGTTTTCCTGATTTCATTTAACAGATCTTTGATTTTTCCGGCTATAGAACTGTCCGTTTCAACCCAGTATTGAAAATCCTCCCAACCATTTTCTGTAAACTCAAAATTCATAATACAGGTTAAAGCTTAAACTTGCGGGTCTTTTTGTTCTTTAACTGGTCGATCGATTCGTGTATACGCTGCCTGTTCTTTGCGGTGGAAAGCAGATGACCGGTTTCGGTAAGTGAATTATACTCTTTCAATGAAAGAATAACCACGGCTTCCTCTTCGGCCGCCCTGGAAACCACTATAATATCAGAAGAGTTAGAGACCTCGTCCAGGTACTTTTTGATATTATTTCTCAATTGGGTGATTGATATTGCCTGCATGGTTTCATGATTATGTACACTCAAATGTACGTAATTACGTACATAATTCAAAGTTAGCATTTCTCCCATACCTTTTTTTGGCAAAGGATACTACTTTAATCCCGTGATTTTGTAACCACCCACCCCGGGCAGAAAAAAAACGGATTATTTGCTGAAAACCACATAAAAATGGGAGGAAACATCTTGGCCCTATATAGAAAAGAACAGGGTTACACCAATTGGTATTTGGCTAACTATTCTTCCCTTCGATCATAGGAACAAAAGAAAACCGGTCAAACACTTCTTCCTTCAGTGCCCCGCCTTCGAGTTTAGTAATACGCTTCATGAGCTGGACATCCCCAGCGCCTACCGGTATCACCATCATCCCTCCCACTTTCATCTGATCGATGAGCTTGGGCGGCACATCCGGAGCGGCTGCGGTAATGATGACTTTATCGAAGGGGGCGAATGTCGGGAGCCCTTCATAGCCGTCACCATAAAAGAATTTAATCGTTGGATATTTTTTAAGGAGCGGGAAAAGCTTATTGGAATCGAAAAGCTTCTTTTGCCTTTCTATCGTATAGACCTGTGCTCCCAATTCGGCCAGCACTACGGCCTGGTAGGCACTGCCGGTACCGATCTCGAGCACCTTGTCAAACTTCTTTAATTCGAGTAACTGGCTCTGGTAGGCTACGGTATAAGGCTGGGAAATGGTCTGCCCCTCCCCGATCGGGAAGGCCCGGTCTTCGTAAGCCAGTTCGTCAAAAGCGGATTCAAGGAAAAAGTGACGGGGAATGGTATTGATGGCGTTCAGTACGTCTTCATTGGTAATGCCCTTACCACGTACAGTATCCACGAGTTTCTTGCGTAAGCCTTTGTGCCGGTAAGTATCTTCTGTTGGTCTCATAAGCGGACCAAAAATACAATAAGAAAATGGAAATCAGCTTATTCACCCTTCGGCAAGCTCAGGGTGACAACCAGTGTCACCCTGAGTAGCCGTTTAGAAATAATTCAGGGGTTTAAAACAAGATTACTCGGCGTACCGAAGGGTTATAATTTCATATCCGCAATCACCGCCTTGATCTTTTCATCCATAGCCGCATTGACCTGGTCAAATTCAGCCGCGCTGTTCAGTTTCGCTTTGACACTGAAATAAAACTTGATCTTGGGTTCGGTGCCGCTCGGACGGGCGGAGATAATGCTGCCGTCTTCGAGGATGAACTGCAATACGTTTGACTTGGGCAGGTCGATGGTCCATCTGTCGCCATTCTGCGGATTGGTTCCTTTGCTGAGTTCATAATCGAGCAATTGCACCACCGGTGAGCCATTGATGGACTTGGGCGGATTGCTGCGATAGGTCTCCATCATGGCCGCGATCTGGGCCTGTCCGTCCATCCCTTTCTTGGTGATAGAGATCAGGTTCTCTTTGTAATAGCCGTATTGCACATAGAGATCAATCATTTTTTCGTAGAGACTGCGGCCTTTCTCTTTTTCATAAGCGGCCATCTCACAAAGCAGGGCCACGGCACTGATGCCATCCTTATCGCGGATCTTATCGCCGATCATCAGTCCAAAACTTTCTTCGCCACCAATAATATAGTTTTCTTTTCCTTCTTTCTGGCGGATCAGGTCGGCAATCCACTTAAAGCCGGTAAGAACACGATAACAAGCGAGCCCGTTTCCTTTAGCAATCGAATCGATCATGGGCGTGGTCACAATAGTCGTGATCACCATATCGTTGGGCTGGGAAATGCCCTTAGTCTTGCGGGCTTCGATGAGATAATTGAAAGCCAGCACGGCGGTCTGATTACCATTCATCAGTACCCATTTACCATGAGAATCTTTAACGCCTATTGCCAGACGATCCGCATCCGGATCCGTACCGCAAAGGATATCTGCATCTATTGATTCCGCCAGTTTCAACCCCAGACTCATGGCTTCACTCTCCTCCGGATTGGGGTATGCCACAGTGGGAAAATTGCCATCCGGCACTTCCTGTTCTTTTACGATATGTACATTCTCAAAACCAAATTTCTTCAGCACCTGGGGCATCAGGGTGATTCCGGTTCCGTGGATCGGAGTAAAGACGATCTTCAGGTCTTTGTGTTTGGCAATCACTTCCGGGTACACACTCAGTTCTTTCACCATTTCCATATACTGCTCATCCATGTCTTTACCGATCAGGACAATATTGGCTTCGCCACCACTCCATTTCACTTCATCCACCGAAGCAATTTTATCTACTTCCTTGATTACATTCTTATCATGCGGGGGCACGAGCTGGGAACCATCGTCCCAATAAGCTTTGTACCCGTTGTATTCTTTGGGGTTATGAGAAGCAGTACAAACCACGCCGCCCTTGCATTTCAGGGTGCGGATGGCAAAGGATAACTCGGGAGTCGGACGCAAGGCCTCAAACAGATAGACTTTAATACCATTTGCGGCAAATACATTCGCTGTGGTTTCTGCAAAGAAGCGGCTGTTATTGCGGCTGTCATGTGCAATCGCCACACTTACCTCTCCTTTAAAGCATTGATTCAAGTAATTCGCATAGCCTTGAGTGGCCATACCCACCGTGTATTTGTTCATACGATTGGTACCCACCCCCATCAGTCCGCGCAGACCACCGGTTCCGAATTCAAGGTTCCGGTAAAAGGCATCGGCCAGTTCATTGGGATTTTCTGCCTGCAGTTTTTTTATCTCGGCCTTGGTGGCATCATCAAAATTTCCGCTCAGCCAGGTATCGATCTTTGCTTGGATTGTGGCGTCCATATCGTTATAAGGTTTGATTATAAAATGGAAAGTTATTGAATTTTAGCTTTTTAAAAACTGAAAAGCACCCCTAAAACGTATTTTTGTTGCATGAGCCCTGCTATGGAACAAAGAACAAGGCCTTCCCTCCCTGCTATCCCGCGAAACTCCACCGGGTATGGCAAGTTCTGGTGCCTTTTTCTGGGCCTTTTCCTATTTAACTTTCCCCTTTCTGCACAGGATAGTATCGGGATAAAAAAAGACACGCTCATTGATGATCAGTTAGAACCGGATACTTTATGGAATTTAAGCCTTCCGATAAAAAAAATCAGCTCCAATACTTTTTTTTTAGGCAATGAGAGGTATCGGATTTTAACCCCCGCTCAAAAGAAAAGGAGGACCTGGCTGATCGGCGGGGCCAATGTAGTGGGCTATGGAGGCACCATGATCGGGCTTTATCATTCCTGGTATAAAAACTATCCGCAGAGTAAATTCCATACGTTTAACGATTGGAGGGAGTGGAAACAGGTGGACAAGGTCGGTCATCTCTATAGTGCCTATATAGAAAGCTATGGCAGTATGAAAATGTGGCAATGGGCCGGGATGGACCGCAAAAAGCGGATATGGATTGGCGGTATGAGCGGGGCCGTATACCAGACAGTGATCGAAGCGCTGGATGGCTTCAGTACCGGCTGGGGCTGGAGCTGGGGCGATTTTTCGGCCAATATGCTCGGCAGTGGCTCCCTGGTGGCCCAGGAACTGGCCTGGGATGAGCAGCGGATTAAACTTAAATTCTCCTTCCACAAAAAAAACTACAATGATCCGGAACTGAATCGGCGGAGCGATAAACTCTTTGGTAATTCACTGGCGGAACGGATGCTGAAAGATTATAATGGCCAGACCTATTGGGCAAGTGCCAACCTGAAATCCTTCTTTAAAAACAGCCGGCTGCCTGACTGGTTATCGGTGTCCGTGGGTTATGGAGCTGAAGGGCTATTTGGCGGCACCGAAAATATCGGGAAGGATGAGAATGGCAATATTATTTTCAACCGGCCGGATATCAAACGGTACCGGCAATGGTTCCTCGCTCCGGATATTGATCTCACCAAAATAAAGACGAATAAAAAAGGGCTGAAATTCCTCTTCACCGTACTCAGTGCCTTTAAATTCCCAACGCCCTCCCTCGAATATGGTAACGGCAGGTTCAGGTTGCATGCGCTCCACTTTTGAAGTCATATCCGCTTCGCAGCTATGATGGCCATGAATGGCTTTGCCTGCGGCAAAATTGGGTGGCCACTAAAACACACGAAGGGACACGAAAGGAACAGCCAGGAACCTGCCTGGCGGCAGGGTTTAGCCACGGATCACACGGATAAGCACGGATTGACTCTCCCCCTTTTAAGCTATTATCCCGCAAAGAATAAAAGACTGTCCGAACATTTAAAAAACGCTACCTGTATCGAATAGTCTTATAAGCTTTGCGGGATATTTTTTCCTCTGTCAAAATCTCTTCCCGTTCTTCCCGTCTTTCCGGCAAAATTCCATCCCGCAGGGATAATCCGTGTTAACCTGCCTGCCGGCAGGCAGGTCCGTGTGATCCGTGGCTTGCCTTTCTGTATTTTGTATTTTTCGTGCCCCTTCGTGTGTTTTAGTGGCCACCCTATTGCCGCAGGCAATCAAAATCCGTGCATATCCGTGTGATCCGTGGCCTGCCTTTCTGTATTATTTGTGTGCTTTTGTGTGTTTTCGTGGCCACACAATTTTGCCGCAGGCAAATCTTTATGGCTAACACTTGTTCATTCCGTGGCCCATATCCCTTAAATTAGCAGCGTAATCAACGGCTATGCAAATCATTCAACAGATACTTTTCATCCTCCTCAGCGCAGTGGCTATATTTTTGTTTACCAAAAAGGCCCGTGAGATCGCCCGTAATATCCATCTCGGACGACCGGAGAACCTCAGCGATAACCCCTCCCAGCGTTGGAAAAACCTGCTCCTCCTGGCCTTCGGTCAAAAGAAAATGTTCCGGAATCCTTTAGTGGCAGTCATGCACTTTTTTGTCTATGCCGGATTTATAATTATCAATGTAGAAGTGCTGGAGATTGTACTCGACGGCATCACCGGCCAGCACCGCTTATTTGCCGCTCCATTAGGGGGGCTCTATACTTTTCTGATCAACAGTTTTGAAATCCTGGCCCTGACCGTACTGGTGGCCTGTGTGATTTTCCTGGTTCGCAGGAATGTGATCAAACTGCAGCGTTTTGTAAGCAAAGATCTGGATGGATGGCCCCGCAGTGACGCCAATTATATATTGATTACTGAAATCGTTTTAATGTCGCTGTTTTTAAAAATGAATGCAGCAGATACGTTACTACAAATGCGCGGCGCTGAACATTATGCGGCTCATCCCACTGGTAATTTTATCATTTCCCAATTCCTGCATCCGATGATGAATGGCTTTAGTGATGGCACCCTGATTACCCTGGAACGCAGTTGCTGGTGGATGCATATTGTCGGGATCTTTGCCTTCCTGAACTATCTCCCCTATTCCAAACACCTGCATATCATCCTGGCTTTCCCGAATGCTTATTTTGCGCGACTGAAGCCTATGGGAGAAATGGAGAATATGCCCTCGATTCAACAAGAGGTTTTATATGCTATGCAGCCCGAACTGGCCCCCACCGGCGAACAACCGGTGCCTCAGAAATTTGGCGCCAAAGATGTGCTGGACCTCAGCTGGAAGAACCTGATGGATGCATATAGCTGTACCGAATGTGGTCGCTGTTCGGCAGCCTGTCCGGCCAACCAGACCGGCAAACTCCTCTCCCCCCGCAAGATCATGATGGATACCCGTGACCGGCTGGAAGTAGTGGGAAAAAATATCACAGCGAACAAAGAATTCAAAGAAGACGGCAAATCCCTTTTACACGATTATATCACGGTGGAAGAACTCCGCGCCTGCACCACCTGTAATGCCTGTGTGCAGGAATGCCCGGTAAGCATCAGTCCGCTCGATATCATCCTTCAGCTCCGTCGCTACCTAGTTATGGAAGAAAGCAATACCCCGCAGGAATGGGCGGCCATGTTCAGCAATGTCGAGAATAATTTTGCGCCGTGGAAGTTTAGTCCGGAGGAGAGAGACCTGTGGGCAACTGAGCTCAATGACCAACAAAAATGATAATTGAACATTGCGTAATGAATATTGAAAATTGAAGTTCTAAGAACAGCAATGTTCAATATTCAATGCTCAATTCTCAATTTTCATTTATTAAACACACGAACATGCAGCTAACCAACTTCCCTTTTCAATCTATTAACTGGTCATCAGTACCCCGCGAAGTACACGCAGGTGAAACCGGTACAGCCTGGTGGCAGGTACAGCACATGAATGAGGTACGGGTGCGGATGGTGGAATACAGTCCGGGCTACAAAGCCGATCACTGGTGCAGCAAAGGACATATTATTCTTTGCCTGGAAGGTGAAATGGAGACGGAACTGGCGGACGGACGGATAATGAAACTGAGCAAGGGGATGTGTTATTTTGTGGGGGATGACAATGAAGCACACCGGACTTCCACTGTTAACGGATGTCGGTTGTATATTGTTGACTAAGTTTCTAATGTGCCAATTAGCCAATGTGCAAATATGCCAATGTGCCAATTAGCCAATTGACCTCCTGAATTTATTATCAAAAAAACCGAACATCGGCTTTTTAATGGCTTTCATCACATCCTATTGAAATGACTGATTGATCTTTGAGTCTCTTCCTAAATTGGCACATTGGCATATTGGCACATTGGCTAATTATAATATTTTCACCTCAAAAACGTTATGGTCATATGCAAAAATCCAGCTACTTAGTAATCCTGCTTTTACTCATATCCGTATTGAGTCACTCCCAGCAACTGTTTGAACTGGGAGGTGAAATGCTGAAATCCTATGGCAAGGGCTATGGCACCACCAAAGTGGCCGCCAGGGGAGAAAATTTCAACAATAAGAACAGCTTCAGTGCTGGAATCACCTGGCAGCTGGCTTCAAAAAAAGCTTATTCTGTATCTACCGGATTCGGGATTTTTGCTGGTTACCGCAGGGCTTTTGGCAATAACCTGAAAGGCAGTAATCCTTTTGGTGGTGGCCGGATTTTGATTTCCCTGGAAGATTTCGAGGGAAAGACCCGCCAGAAAAGTATCATGATCACGCCGATGCTTGAAGCCGGTTATCATTTTGTATTTGGAAAACGAATCTATACCGCACCTGCTGTCGGGTTTGGGTATACCATTGAAATGAGTCAGGGTTTTAATTCACTGAATGAGGATGTCGGCAAACGATTTATACCTTCCCTCTCGGCGGGTTATCGTTTCTGAACCTCAACGCTCATCCGCACTGGGGCCATATACACCCGGCACCGGTACCTCCAGCAAACGCAGGAATACGGATAATTGCCCCCGGTGGTGAACCTGGTGACTGATCCCCCAGGAACGAATAGCCGCTTTTTTAGGACTACGCATGATTTCCTGCTCACCCCGAACGATGATCCAATCCTTCTCAAAGTCATCCCCAGTTGCAGTACTTAACGTGCTGACCGCCTGTTCCAGGTTATGATCCAATATACTGAGCAATTCGGCCGTATCTGCTGCCACATGACGAACAGGGGCTGGATTAGCTGCGAAATCAAACCTGTCTGGCCCAAGGATAACACTGATCCAATGGATCGTTTCAGCAATATGGGTGGCCAGGCGACCTACGGACATGGACTTTTCGTGTGGCTTCCATTCTCGTTTATCCATAGGTACCCGTTCCAGCATTTTACGGGTTATTGCAGCTTCCTGTTTAAGCTCTGTAATAAAGGAATTGGCAATTGACATAACTGTATATTTAGATTAACGGATTTTATCGTCATCCATTCCAAAACGCCCCATTTGTTCTTCCAGGTGTTTGGCCACTTCCTCCGGATGTTCCATTTTATGCACCGCATCCTTCTTTCTCAATATTTTCCATAACTGAATCAGGGCAGTAAGGGCAAAAATGCCCCCGATTACCCAGTTGAGGATATGCTGGTTATTATTGATCTTACTGGCAATCAGGAGCCCCCCGAAAATAAACAAGGCGTTTCCCATAAATGTACCAAGACCGATACCCAGGATATAGGTGTTATAATGATCATTGCGGGGCAGCAGGATTTTTTTGGAAAACAATACCGTGCTCCAGCCAAACCAGAAAGGAATCTGTACCGGGTTAACGGCACTCATGATAAATCCAAGTAAAATTTTTGGTAGCGGACTGTCCAGTACCATATTCTTCTCCACTTTCGGATGCAGGGCCGCATAAAAACTAAATATGGCCAGCGCGGTTACAATCAATAAGGTTACCCACTCCAGTGCCTTGAGTATCCGCTCCTGTTTCCGCACCCAGTCCATGGCCACCAGGGAAATCCGCACATAAATAATCTCCGCGATCAGCGACCCTACCGAAAACATCATCGCCGCCACTACCCCACTCGATATAGATATCTGCATGGCCGCTATATTCAACGTTCCCAGCGGCAGGGAGCCGAGAAAGCTGACGAGCATACCGGTGAAGAATATCTTGAGTAGTGGCGGCATAGTGTAAAGATAACTAGAAGCTAGAAACGAAAAAGCGAGAAGCAAGAAGCGAGAAGCGAGAAGGGGGCGTGATGAGGGAAGTAACTTTACAGTCAGCAACTTTCTGCTTTAAAGTCCTTCTTGCTTCTAGCTTCTCGCTTCTAGCTCAATCATATTGCTCCAATAATTTGAAATGTTTGTTAGACTCCTTAAGAAAATTTTTCCCTCTTCTGTACGACCAGTACGGCGTACCATTCTTATGATTATACCGGCTGATCTGGTAGAGGGCTTTCCAGTGCTTGAGTAATGTGGAATAGGCTTTCCAGAGGGGCATTCCGCAATCATAAATATGATTGGGCTCGGCCCCGCAGCCATTGAACTCCAGGATGCTGATATTCTTTCCCTGCTTGAGGTCCTCAATAGAAGTAGTCTTGATATCATAACGGCCATAGTAGAACCGGGTCTGATGACTCAGTTCATCAAACAGTTCATGCATTTTCTCATTGATCTCATTGTGCAGGTTGGTAAACTGTGCTCCACGGTTGTGGTTACCGGCATAGGACAGAAAAAAAATGGTCTGATCCGGAACCACTTCCTGATAACGATGCCCATGCCGGTGCTTCATTTCATCAAGTCTGAACTTAGCTCTCGGATGGGTCTCTACCAGTTGCTGCAGTGTAGCTTGTCCATTCCCTACCACATGCAGCAGCTCTTTATGAATAAACCCGCTTACGGTTCCTTTTGACTGGGCCGGATGCCGGTAATAAAACACACTCACTTCCACCGGCCAGTCCACCAACGCCTGCACGATATATTCCACCGGGATATGTTCATGATACTTTTGTAATTGGTCCTCGTTATCCAGTTTACGGAAAAGGATGCCTTTCATCCCCACATCGGGCTTTACAATAAAGGGGTAAGAAAATCCAGCGGCCTTCACCTGCTTTTTTACTTCCTCAAAGGGAAGGTCGTGCCGGATATAGATGGTGCGGGGAATCAGGTGTCCGGGCAACTGGTCATACATTTCCTTCTTTCCCTCCCCTTCAAATCCGCCAAAAGTGATGGTAGGATTGGAAGAGCTGAAAAACCAGAGTGAGCCGCTGCGCAGGCAGTACCAGATCCAGACCGGACTGATTGGTGCATAAAGCACATAAAAACTCCAGTGTTCCCAGTTGAGCAGTTTTTGAAAAAATTTCTTCATTCGTCAGGGTTCCTTCAAAAATAATGAAGCGTTTATAATTTTGGCAATATAGGGTTTAACCGCCCATTTTACAGCAAATTTAGTCATAGTAATTACTGATTATATCGAAAATTCCTGTCCCCCGGGAGAAACCACTGCCACCCCGATTTTCAGAAACGTTTAATACGTAATATTGCCTTGAAATAATGCATGTTTTTTATGCAAATCAGAACCGTCGCCGAATTAATGGCCAGTGGCCAGCAACCGGATATTTTATTTTGGGTGGGTTGTGCCGGAAGTTTTGACCAGCGTGCCCAGAAAATCACGAAGGCCTTTGCCACGATACTGAATAAAACCGGTATTAATTATGCCATCCTGGGCAAAGAAGAAATGTGTACCGGCGACCCGGTCCGCCGGGCCGGGAATGAATTCATGTTCCAGATGATGGCCTACCAGAACATCCAGCTCCTGAATAATTACGGGATCAAAAAGATCGTCACGGCCTGCCCGCATTGTTTCAATACCCTGAAAAATGAATATCCTGCCCTCGGGGGTAATTACGAAGTCATCCACCATACCACCCTGTTGCAGCAACTGATCGATGAAGGAAAAATCAAACTGAAAGAAGGCGGTTCTTACAAAGGGAAGAAGATCACTTACCACGACAGCTGTTACCTGGGACGTTCCAATAATATTTACGAAGCCCCCCGCAAAGTGCTCGAAGCGCTGGATGCCGAACTGGTGGAAATGAAGCGTTGCAAAAGCAATGGTCTCTGCTGTGGTGCCGGTGGTGCCCAGATGTTTAAGGAAGAAGAAAAAGGCAGCAGCCGGATCAATATCGATCGTAGTAACGAAGCCCTGGAAACCGGGGCCGGGTTTATCGCTTCCGCCTGTCCTTTCTGCAATACCATGATGACGGATGGAGTGAAACTGGCCGAAAAAGAAGACAGTGTACAGGTGCTGGATATTGCGGAGATGGTGGCGGAAAGTATGGAGTGAGTACTAAAGGAGTGAGTTTGTTTCCAGAGGTAAGGAAAAAGTCAAAAGTAAAAAGTAAAAAATCCTAAAGCGGGTAAAGTACCTCTAAACGCCAAACGACTAAACGTCTAAACCACTTATGAGCGGAAGACCGGACTCGAACCGGCTACCTACAGCTTGGGAAGCTGTCGCTCTACCAGGTGAGCTACTTCCGCTTTTATGTTCCGTAGCTTTAGCGAAGGAACATTTTACTCCGTAGCCCTGCCTGCCGGCAGGCAGGTTTAGCGAAGGAACATTTTATGTTCCGTTTTTTCAGCAAGGAGCAATACAAAATTAAGAAACCGGTCCTGAAAATTCAATTTTCTTCGCCAGCCAGCTTTCTTTTACAGGTATGATCCAGTTAGTTTCCAATTCTTTTTTTGTCTGCACCAGGTTATTGAAGTAAAGGGTATCTCCGTTTATAAAACCGTTTTCTGCTGCATATGGCAACTGGGAAAGCGGCAGTAATTCCACCTTATCTTTTACAACAAATGCCAGGGATAACCTGTCAAATAAGGTTACACCAAACCGTTGTTCAATATCCTTGATCAGCCGGACCGATGTATCTGTACTGCATCCGCTTACCCCGGAAGCTGTTTCATCCGCCATTAATACAACAAACTGTCCGAAAAATAAATAGGCCGCTCCTTTCACGGGTGTACCATGACTCAACCAACTTCCGGTAAACTGTTTCAGGATATCTTCCACTTCAAAAGCTTCACTTAGTGAAAAAAGCCGGTTGCACTGGTAAATCCAAACCCTTGATTGAGGATCTAAATTACCCTCCAGCAGGTATTGATAGTCGAGTTTCATTCCTCTAAATTACGACCAAATTGATGAGGATGACAATGCACGGGAAAAATGATAGTTGGCAGACTAACTGGCTCTATGACAGCGCTGAATGGAAACGGTTTGCAAAATGGGAGCTTTTTAAGAAAGGGGGTATATCCCTGCTACTCTGTTTGCTCATTCCTTTTCGTTATAAAAAGAGTAAAGAAGTGAAAGTCAGTCAGCACCAGGTACTTATCGACGGGAAAACATATCTGTTTAATGCGGGTAAGCGGGTATTTCAAACGGCAGATCTGTACGATGCGGGTCCATTGCATGTATTGGAGATCTGTTTTAAAGAAAATGAAAGCTATGGAGTGATCCGGGTCCCGGTGCCAAAAGGCAAACTGAAAGAAGCCATTGTGCTGGAGAAAAGATTGCAGGTTACCAATGTATCCTTAATAGTAACAAGAGAGGTTTAGTTGTTTATATGTTTAGTCGTTTGACGTTTAGAGGCACTTTACCTTAATCACGCCCTCTTTTATCCTCCGAAGCTTTAGCGAAGGAGTATTTTATCCTCCGAAGCTTTAGCGAAGGAGTATTTTATCCTCCGTAGCTAAGCGAAAGAGGATTTTCTCTCTTTTTTACTCCTTTGATCTCTTTAGCGCCGCCCGCAGGGCAAGAAAGGTTTAGTTGTTTAGTCGTTTGACGTTTAGAGGAACTTTACCCGCTTTAGGATTTTTTACTTTTTACTTTTGACTTTTGACTTTTAACTTGCCCCTGTAAATCATCTTCCCGCTTCAGGTCTTCTGACTTTTCTTCTTCGGTGCGTTGCTGAAATTATAGCCAATCGTAAACCGGTAATTCTTCGTACGGGTCAGGCTATAACTCTCCAGGTTGAAATTGGTACCATACGTAAATGTGCGGCGCTGCTGATTAACGAACGGATCGACCGTACTCAGCGTAATGGTCATACGTTTATTGAATAAGCGACGCATAAGCCCCATATTCATACTGGTATTCCAGCGGGCAAAGCCCTGGGCTGAGGCAAAACGGTTGATATTAAAGCCCCCGTTAAAACTCCACTTATCTGTTGGATTATAAATAAAATTAAGGTTAGAAGTAAACGATCCGCCATCCCGGAATCGCCGTACGGTTTTATCAAAAGCGCTGTACATATTATAGGTATAACTGGAACTGAAATTGACGCGAAGCTTTTTGGAAAGCGTTACGCCGTTCCAGGTACTGACTTCCAGTTCCTTCCGGTCACTGATATTTTCCCAGGTAATCTGGGTTTTCCCATCGGGTAATAAAGTGCGCACCTGGCTGAAAATATTTTCCACTTTGTTGAAGCCAAAGCCCAGATTAATAAAGTACTTGGTCTTGGTTCTTCCGATAATAAAATCAAAATTATCCGAGGTAGAGGCTTCCAGTTCAGAATTACCAAACCGTACATTATACGGATCGGAGAAATCAATCGTGGGATTCAGTTCCCCGATACCCGGGCGCCGGATACTACGTCGGTAGGCAAACGTGAGGCTGAGTATTTCCCGCCATGTTTTATTGATATTGGCAAAAGGCAGCCAGGTGAGATAGTTGTTTCTTACCTCCCGGTTCTCTTTCAATAACTCAAACCAGATACCCGTATGTTCGGCCGTACTGCCGGCGGTAAAACTGAAATCCTTTCCAAGCAATTGCCTGACGGAGGCCCGCAGATTGCCAACAGTCTGGTGAAACCAGAAATTATTACTGAGCAGGTCCAGCTTCTCCATCGTTCCTTCCGGTTTCTTTTTATAACTGGCATCGATGGTTACATGATTATTGGACCGGTTATAAATTCCCCCAACCGATATAAATGTTTTTTTATTATCCAGCATCCGGTCATAATTCAGATTCAGGGTTTGCCCGTTCACCCGGGTATTGTTGTTCTGGCGCTGCATGGAGTCCAGCCCGGTGGGTGTATAATCCGGATTATAAAATTGCTGGTTAAAATCCCGGTTGCTTTCATTCCAGGAGAAATGATAACTGCTGATGATCCGCAGCACTTCGCCCGGTTTGCCCCGGTAGGTATACGTAAAACTGGCGTTGGGGCTATACCCTTTTCCCAGGCTCTGGATCTCGCGTTCACTGAGCTTCCAGAGTTCATTGAACCGGTTAATGTTTTTGTACTCGGTGTTATTATAACTCTCCGCATCGCTCTGGTTATAATTCAACGTTACATTCACCGAATGTTTTTTATTGAAATCATAATCCATATTGAACCGGAAATTGGGGCGAATACTCTCACTCCAGTTGGTATTACGGGTATTGAAAAAATTGGATGAGTCGGTATAAATATTATTCCGGATAGAATACCCGCTGCCCCCGTATTTATTATAACCGGCTCCCGCATTCATACTGATAGAGAGTCCCTGTTTCCGGTAATTAAAACTTCCATTGAATAAAAATTCTCCACGGGTTCCTCCCGATAAGGATAAGCGTCCGCTTTTGCCCACCCTTCCTTTACGGGTTACTATATTGATCACGCCGCCCTGTTCATTCGCATATTGTGGTGGCGGATTGGTCATCACTTCAATTTTTTCAATCGAACTGCCCGGCATCGATTCCAACAGGTCCTGCAATTGCTGCATATTCAAAGTAACCGGCTTATCATCGATCAGGATCTTGGGTTCTTTTCCCCTTACGGATATTTTACCATCCTGATCCTTGGTCACCAGCGGTACCTGGGTCAGCAGTTCACTGACGGTTCCTCCGGCTGCCAGGGCCGACTCCCCTGCATTAAATGTGATATTCCCGTCTTTGGATTGAATCAGGGGTTTCTCGGCATAGATCACCACATCCTCCAGCATTTCATTCGATTTTGGCTTCAGGGTGATATCGGCCATATTGAAATCAAAACGCTCGGAACGAAAATAGATACTGTCGAGTGTGAGCGGCTGTAAACCGACAAAACTGACGGAGAGTTTATAATAACCAAATGGGATACTGCTGAAACTGAATTCCCCGGCCTTGTCAGTCAGCATCGTGCGGTTGGTAAGCGTGTCGGCAAAAGATATCAGGCGAACGGTCGCCCCTTCCAGGGCTTTACTGCGGCTGTCCATTACATTCCCGGTCAGAATACCAGAAACCGTTTTGTCCTGGGCTGAACCTGCAATACTGCAAAGAAAAACCAATAAAAGGAGAGGAAACCTTTTCAACATGCTAGATTAGACGGTAAAGTTATAACGAACTTGCCCAACCCGGACCTGTTTTTATACAAAAGGCAAATACAAACATCTGTTTATCAGTATCTCAGGGAGTTATGACAACCTGTCACATTCTCCAAGGTTTTAGGTATATTTGCTGTTCTAAATCAGGGTTGAATGATTGATTTAATGACAGATAAAGTGCCCCGGAGTGATCGGGATAATCAGGACGAAGGACGGCAGGGGGAAGCTTATGCCCCGTTTGTCCAGGATCCGAATCAGTATAAGAAAAGATTCTATATCGAAAGTTATGGTTGTCAGATGAATTTCGCTGATAGTGAAGTCGTGGCCGCTATTCTGAACCAGGAAGGTTTTGGCGCCACCCGCAACCTGGAAGAGGCTGACCTGATATTTATTAATACCTGTTCGATCCGTGAAAAGGCGGAACAGACCGTCCGTAAACGCCTGACTGAATTCCGGAAACTCAAGCAACGCAAAAAAGGAATGCTGGTCGGGGTACTGGGATGCATGGCAGAACGGCTGAAATCAAAATTTATTGAAGAAGAGCGATTAGTGGATATCGTGGTTGGGCCGGATGCATACCGTTCCTTACCCGAATTGGTGGCTGAAGCATCCGGTGGACAAAAAGCCGTCAATGTCTTATTAAGCCGGGATGAAACCTATGCGGATATTTCACCCGTACGACTTGACACTAACGGGGTGAGTGCTTTTGTAAGTATCATGCGGGGTTGTAACAATATGTGTTCCTTCTGTGTGGTTCCTTTTACCCGTGGACGGGAAAGAAGCCGGGATGCGGCCAGTATCCTGCAGGAATGCCGGGAGCTGTTTGAAAATGGCTACCGGGAAGTGACGCTGCTGGGACAGAATGTGGACAGTTATTATTTCGTGGAAGAAAACAGCAACCGGATCATCACTTTTGCGAACCTGATGGAAGAAGTGGCCCGGCTCTCTCCCCTGCTTCGGGTGCGCTTTTCCACTTCACATCCCAAGGATATAACCGATGAAGTCCTGCATGTCATGGCCCGTTACGAAAATATCTGTAAGTATATTCATCTGCCGGTGCAAAGCGGCTCCACCCGGGTGTTGCAACTGATGAACCGCACGTATACCCGCGAGTGGTACATGGCCAAAGTAAACCGTATCCGGGAAATCCTTCCTGATTGCGGTATTTCATCCGATATTATTTCCGGTTTCTGTACGGAAGAGGAAAAAGACCATCGCGAAACCCTGGATGTGATGGAATTCAGCCGGTATGACATGAGTTATATGTTTTTTTACAGTGAACGTCCGGGTACCCTGGCCCAGCGCCGGTATACGGATGACATTCCGTTGGATGTGAAGAAAAGAAGACTGCAGGAAATTGTAGACCTGCAGGGACGGCTTTCTTTTGAAAGCAATAAGCGGGACCTGAACAAAACCTTTACAGTGCTGATTGAAGGTGACAGTAAAAAAAGTAACCAGGACTGGATGGGCCGGAGTTCGCAGAACAAAGTGATTGTATTCCCGAAAGAACAATATTCCCTGCAAAAGGGTGACTATGTAAAGGTGCAGGTGACTGATTGCACCCAGGCCACCCTGCTGGGCAAAATAATTGCTTAACATTTACCAGGCCTTTGCGCCAAGACTATGGATATTCAAAGTATTAAAAATCGTTTTGCCATCATTGGCAACTCCCCGGCGCTGAATTATGCGTTGCAGGTAGCTATACAGGTAGCTGCTACCGACCTCACGGTACTGATCAATGGAGAAAGTGGTGTGGGGAAGGAAGTGTTTTCTCAAATCATTCATTCATTATCATCCCGGAAGCATAATCCGTTCATTGCCGTAAACTGCGGGGCAATTCCCGAAGGTACCATCGATTCGGAATTATTCGGACATGAGAAAGGCAGTTTTACGGGAGCCGTGGATGCCCGGAAGGGATATTTCGAAACCGTAAATGGTGGAACTATTTTCCTGGATGAAATCGGGGAACTGCCACTCGGTACCCAGGCCCGTTTATTACGGGTTTTGGAAACCGGTGAATTTATCCGCGTGGGGTCTTCCAAAGTGCAGAAAACCGATGTACGGGTGGTTGCCGCCACTAACCGGGATCTGTTGCAACAGGTACAGGCTGGCAAATTCAGGGAAGACCTGTATTATCGCCTGAGTACAGTACCCATTCGCGTTCCGGCCCTGCATGACCGTCCGGAAGATATACACCTGCTCTTCCGCAAATTTGCAGCAGACTTTGCCACCAAGTATAAAACCACTTCCGTACAGCTGGATGATGAAGCAAAACAACTGTTAATAAGCTACCCCTGGCCTGGTAATGTGCGGGAATTAAAGAATATTGCAGAACAGATTTCCGTATTAAGCGAGGACAAACAGATCAGGGCAAAAGATCTCGGTAAATTCTTACAGCCCTATTCCAGCAACCGGTTGCCGGTCTTATCATCGGCTTCCTCCGCGGCGAATGGCCCGGAATTTGCCAATGAAAGGGAGATTCTGTACAAGCTTTTCTTTGATATGAAAAAAGATGTGACGGAGTTGAAGCGGATGTTCCTGGATATGTTACAGAATCCGGAACTGGTAGCACAGAACCCGCATATCCTGAATGAACTGAAAGACCTTCGCCATTCCGGCCAGGAAATGTTGCAGCCAATGAGTTTCCCCGGTGGTTTACAATCTCCCGCTCCCCATACACAACCTGTATTGATGAACAACGATATCCAGGATCATGTGGAAGTGGAAGAGAGCCTGAACATAATGGATAAGGAAAAAGAACTGATCATAAAAGCGCTGAAAAAACACAAGGGCAAACGGAAAGATGCGGCGCTTGACCTTGGAATCAGTGAACGAACCCTGTACCGGAAGTTAAAAGAATACGATATCGAAGAATAATGAAAAAATTATCATCCCTAATCCCGGCCGGATTACTGGCCCTGGTTGTAGCTGCTGCGCTTTTCAACAGCTCCAGTTGTGGTATTTATCGCTTTTCCGACGCCGCGATACCGGATTCGATCAAGACCATCAAAGTGAACCTGCTGGAAAACAGGGCTTCCTATGTCAACCCTTCCCTGAGTCCTAATTTATCGGATAAACTGCGCCAGAAAATACTATCGCAGACCAAGCTTTCGCAAACCAATAATGACAATGCAGACTGGGAAATCAGCGGCACCATTACTCAATATTCATTCAGTACTTCGGCCATTACCGGTCAGCAGGCTTCCAATAACCGTTTAACGGTCAGTATCTCGATTATTCTGCAGGATCGTAAAGCGGACAAAACAGAAAAACATGAAGTCAGCCGGAGTTTTGAATTCCGTGGCGATCAGTCATTCCAGCAGGCCGAAACCAACCTGGCCGAGGAAATGATCCGGACCCTGACCGATGATATTTTCACCAAACTATTTTCGAAATGGTAAGCGGGAAACACTGTTCCCTCTTTCCCGGAATCAACGATTCACTTAACTTGCAGGCATGAACGTCAGTATCAATCAATTGGTAAAATCGCTGCTTCAGAAAGAATCCCTGGAGCATTGCAGCCTGCCGGAACTGACGGCCTATGCTGAACGGAATCCTTATTTTGGCGCGGCCCAATTACTGCTGGCAAAAAAACTCCAGACCGAATCCCCGGAAAGATTTGAAGAACAATACCAGAAGACCCTGCTCTATTTTCATAACCCGCTTTGGGTGGAGCATTTGCTGAATGATACGGGTGGGGCGGAGATTGAAGAGGTTGAAAAGGTTGAAAGGTTGACTAGTTTACAGGTTGACAAGGTTGAAGAGGTTCAAGAGGTTGAAGAGGTTCAAGAGGTTGAAAAAGTTCAAGAGGTTCAAGAGGTTGAAGAAGGAGCTGAAAGGTTGACTAGTTTACAGGTTGACAGGGTTGAAGAGGAAGTTGAGAAGGAAATTATATTAGATGAAGAAAAGATGGAGACTGGAGATAATATGAACAGTTTTGAGACAGCGGTTGTGGAGGAAGTGAGGGCCGATGCGCCGGTTATTCCGGTGCCTGTGCCGGTGGAAGCGGTAAATCCGGCAAATGACCTGGTTTTTGAGCCTTTTCATACCGTGGATTATTTTGCCTCCCAGGGTATAAAGTTTAAGGAGGAAGAACGGCCGACTGATGAGTTCGGGAAGCAACTGAAGAGTTTTACAGACTGGCTGAAGACCCTTAAACGTCTGCCGGCCACTGAATTAGCCAAGAATATCACCCCCCAATCCGAGAATAAAGTGGAACAACTTGCTGGTCAGTCCATCACCGACCGGGAAATACTGACCGAAGCCATGGCGGAGGTATGGGAAAAACAGGGAAATGCGCTAAAAGCCATGGAGATATACCGTAAATTAAGTTTGTTCGAACCCGCTAAAAGTGCTTATTTTGCAGCGAAAATCGAAGGATTAAAGAAAAAAAACTGATATGACGACTTTATTTGTGATTCTTATAATTGTGGTTTCTGCTGTTCTGGGTCTTATTGTGCTGGTTCAGAATCCAAAAGGTGGCGGTTTAGCCGGAAATGTGGCAGGTTTTAGCAACCAGTTAATGGGGGTGAAACAAACGACCGATGTGCTGGAAAAAGGCACCTGGATCTTTGGTGGCCTTATTGCGCTGCTTTGTTTACTGTCTGTATTCTTTATTTCAAATACCACAACAGCCAATGCTTCAGGTCCTGGTGTTGATCCGACCAAGGTAACGGTGCCTGTTCAGCAACAGCCGCAGCCTGGTACTAATCTCCAACCAACTCCGACTCCGGCTCCTGTACCCCCGGCTAAATAATAACAACGTACTATTTATACAAAACCCGGTCTGCTTATTAAAAGGACCGGGTTTTTTATTTAAATTGATCCCACTATGAAAAAGAAAATCATCCTGGGTACCCTCGTGGTTCTGCTTTTGCTCGCAGGCTTTATCGGGTACAAAGTGGCCGGTCCGGCTGTCTCCGATAAAAACGGGAAATACCTGTATATCCGTTCAGGTGATGGAATGAAGGAACTCCTGGAAAAACTGGATACGGGTAAAGTGATCAGCAGCAAAGCCTGGTTTTCACGGGTAGCGGGTTGGCTGAATTTTAAATCCGTTAAACCCGGCCGATATGAATTAAAGAACGGAATGAGTCTTTATGCCTTTGTCCGCAAACTCAGGTCCGGCGACCAGTCACTGGTAAAAATGGTGATCGTAAAAGAAAGGACCCGTGAAGCCTTTGCCAGTAAAATGGGGCGGAAGTTCGACACCGAATGTGATTCGCTCACGATGATCCGCTTTATTAACAGTAATGACTCACTCCAATCCTTCGGACTGGACACCAGCACTTTTCTGTCGGTTATGCTTCCTTATACCTACGAGATCAGATGGAACAGTACACCAGCCCGGATCATTGAGCAGTTTCAGGTGGCTTATAAAAAATTCTGGACTCCTGAACGTACGGCTAAAGCGGCTCAATTGAACCTGACGCCCCTGCAGGCAACCATCCTTGCTTCGATTGTAGAGGAAGAAACCACCCGTAAAGCGGATAAATTGAATATTGCCAGCACCTACCTGAACCGGTTAAAGATCAATATGAAACTACAGGCCTGTCCGACGGCCAAATATGTCAGCCGTAATTTCCAGCTCGACCGGATCACAGAGAAACAAACCAGCCTGGTATCCCCCTATAATACCTATCTCAATGAAGGGCTGCCTCCGGGGCCGATCTGTACGCCTTCCCTTGAATCAATGGAAGCGGTATTGAATGCCCCGGCAACAGCGTACCTTTACTTTGTGGCGAGTTACGCTTTTGACGGCAGCACTATTTTTACCAGTAATTATGATGACCATATGAAATATGCAAGAATGTTTCAGGCGGAGCAAAGAAGAAGGGCTGATTCTGTGAAAAAAGCGCGGAGTAAATAGTATGCCGCTACTGGATAAAATACTGCACCGGATTGAAACACTGCCATTGGTCTCTTTTCTTATCAAAAAAAGCAAGACCACTTCGTTGCCTGGTTTTAATGGGATTGCGATTTATGATGTGATCCGTTTTTTTTTCGGCCAGGTAAAGACAATTGGTATGACAGAAAGAGCTTCCGCTGTCGCCTTTAACTTTGTGATGGCGATTCCGCCTGCTATCATCTTCCTTTTTACCTTAATTCCGTTTATTCCCATCACCGATGAATTTCAACAGGAAATGTTCAGCCTGATCCGGGATGTGATACCCGGTGAAAAAGACAATGCGGTCGTGATCCACTTCCTGGAAGACTTTATTAATAATCCCCGCAATGGATTATTATCGCTCGGTTTTGTGTTGTCCCTGTTTTTTTCTTCCAATGCCATGATGGGCATTATGCGTTCATTTGATAAAAACTATATCGGCTTCAAAAAAAGAAACGGATTACAGACCCGCCTGGTGGCCATCAAGATCACGCTTATACTTTATGTGTTTGTTTTCGTTTCTGTGCTTTTACTGGTTGCCCGGGTAGCCGTATTAAAATGGCTGGGGATCACCGACGAAACCGTCCTTGCCGTGATCAATAACCTGCGGCTGCTGGTGGTGGTCCTGCTGTTCTTTGCTTCGATTTCCATTATTTACCGCTATGCCCCTTCTGTACATAAAAAATGGAAACTGATCAACCCTGGCTCCATTCTGGCTTCTTTCCTGATGTTGCTGATGACCTTCGCCTTTTCCTGGTGGGTCACCAATTTCAGCAACTATAACCAGCTTTATGGCTCGATCAGTACCATCCTGATTATCATGGCCCTGATTTTCATCAACTCCCTGGTCCTGCTGATCGGTTTTGAACTCAATGTGAGTATCTCCTCCCTCCGTAAAATGGCGGATGAACGGAAAGATAACGGGACCACTGAAGAAGGAATATCTGCCTGATTGCCGAACTTTAAGGTCTAAACCATTGAAACATGAAAAAAATCCTGTATGCCGCCTTCCCGGCTATCCTGCTTATTTCAGGATGGCTGAATACCGCAGACCCACTTCCTATCGGAGCCGCTCTGCCCCAACCTGAAGTAAAAATGAAAGATATCAGTGGTCAGGAAGTTTCTTTCAGCGATGCACGGAAAAAGAACGGGCTGCTGGTGATGTTTTCCTGTAACACCTGCCCTTATGTGATCAAAAACCAGTCCCGCACCAAAGAAGCCTGCGCTTTTGCTTCCGCTAATGAGATCGGGGTGGTGTTACTAAACTCCAATGAAGCTCAGCGGGATGGGGATGATTCATTTGAAGAAATGAAAGCCTATGCGGCCGAACAGGGGTATAACTGGTATTACCTGGTCGACAAAAACTCGGTCATGGCTGATGCCTTTGGCGCCAACCGCACCCCGGAATCTTTCCTGTTTGACAAAGATGGTAAGCTTGTTTACCATGGGGCAATCGATGATAACGCCGCTGACGCATCTGCCGTGAGCCGCAAACACCTGGTTGTAGCCATGACGGAAATGAAATCCGATAAAGATGTTTCGGTAAAAAAATCCCGTTCAGTGGGATGTGGCATAAAAAGACAATAAGGTCTGCTGCCCTGAAAATTTGCATGTCCGGCCTGGCCGGACATTTTTTTTAACTTTTTTTATGGAAAGTGTAAAGCCCTGCATCCAAAGAACAAACCACCTTTTCAAACTTAAATCATCGCTTATGCTTTCCAGACACCAACTCAACCGGATCATCGTGATCGGCTTTATGGTACTTGTGGGCTATGCCCTGGCCAAAGCTTTTTACCACAACAGTATTTTAGGTATCCTGCTAGGATTAACCAGTCTTGGTGCCGGCGTCTATTTCCTTTACCTGATGGCCAAGGCCAAGGAGGAAATGGAAGCAGAAGAAAATGCCTGAACGAATAAAGTATAGCCATGCTTTTTATTAAACCCCGCCTGTGAAAATTCTTTTTCCCTGGCTGTTGATGCTCTTCATCAGTTGCCAGCAAAAAAACAAAGCCGGCACGTCATTATTGCCCGCATTAAATGCGGCCGGACCTATGGGTTCTGTTGCAGACAGTCCGACTGTCCGCAACAGTATCCATGTGTTTACCGCACTCTGCGATAACAAATACCAGGGAATCGTTCCGGTTCCGGCCATCATGGGAAACGGCCAGGATCCGGCCAACAATCTCTATTGGGGATGGGGATATGGCATACGTACCTATTTCAATAAAAGTAAAGAATGGAAATTAGTTACGGTCTCCACACCGGGTTATCCGGTACATGAGCGATTGGTCTATAAAAGCACTATTGGCGATTACTACCTCGTAGCCGATGCATATGATGGCCGGGCCATGAAGGAATGCCTCCAGGATTTCCTGAAAGCCCTGTCAGGAAATCATAAAAAAACGATCATCGCCGGCAATCAGCAGGTCGGAATATTTGGTCATGCCCGCTTGCTGGCTTTTGTGGGACATAACGGATTAATGGATTTAACGCTACCCGAAACATTTATACAGGCTGATAGTCTGAAGCGGGAAGGTATTGTCCTGGCTTGTTACAGTAAAAGCTATTTTAGTTCCCGGTTTAAAGACGCTGGTGCCTATCCCCTCTTGTGGACCAGTAATCTGTTTGGCCCGGAAGCCTATAGCCTGCATGATGCCATTAGTGGTTATATCCGGGGTGAAAATGCAGTTGCCATACAGACCAGGGCAGCTACTGTTTATGCAAAATTCACGAAGTGCTCCGTCCATGCAGCGAAGCGTTTACTTGTTACGGGATGGTGAACGGAACATTTCTTTGAGTATATCCTGTAATGTCCGATCCGACAGTTTTGCCTCCACAAATTTCCGGTATCCATTTTTTTTGTGGAGAAACAGGGTGGCTGGAATAGCTCCAGACCATGAGCTATCGATTAAGGGACAGAAATAATCTGCATTGGTTTCATCCAGCCATAAAAACGTCCCTTCATAATTCCTGGCACGGATAAAGTCCCTGAGTTTCTCCGGAAAATTCTCTTTGTCATCCAGACTCACCAGGATCAACTGCAGACTGTCTGCCTCATGCTTCTTCACTTCCCGGATCAGGGAAGGCAATTCCTCCACACATGGGGTACACCAGGTCGCCCAGAAATTAATCACTAAAGGATGTTTGCTTTCGCTCATCAACTTTTCCATGTCCGTAATCTTAACACGACGAACCTCCTGGGCATCCAAACGAATCCCCGGCATAAAAAACATAACCCATAATATAACAAGCCCTCCCTTCATTCCTTACTTTTAACTAACGACTAATGACTAACGACTTCCGACTACCGACTACTAACTACCGACTTCTCCCTCCTCCCTCAGCTCCCACTCCCTCAGCAACCCCTGTTTCATTTCATGTTCAAAGCCCGGGCGTTCATAATGACCCGCGAGGGTTTTCTGCCGGAAGGCTTCGTATAAAGTAACCGCACAAGCCACACTGATATTGAGTGAGCGGATAATACCCACCTGTGGGATAATAAAATTGCCATCGGCCATGGCCCGGATTTCATCACTTACCCCACTGTGTTCATTACCGAAAACCAGGGCAATCGGCTCGGTCATATCAATATCATGTAAGCTGACCGCATCACTACTCAGGTGAGTGGTCAGTATCTTTTTATATTTTTTCCGGAGAGCGGAAAAACAAGCAGCGGCATCTTCAAACTGATAGATAGTGAGCCATTTCGCGGCACTGGACGAACTGCGGGCACCCCATTTTTTGTGCGGGGGGATCCGGTTGTTGAGAATATATATTTCCTGTATCCCTACTGCATCACAGGTCCTCATTACAGCGGAGATATTGTGCGGATCGAATACATTTTCCAGGACTACGGTCAGGTCGGGCTGACGTTTGGACAATACCTGTAAAAGTTTATGGCTGCGTTCAGGAGTCATACGTGGAACTGTTTCCTGCAAACTTCGTTATTTTAGTTATTTTTAATCCGATTGTTTATTACAAATACCGGTGAAAATGAAATATCCTCCCGTCCAGAATTTTATTAATGGTGCATTTATCACTCCTCAAACCCAACGGCATTTGCCGGTGATCTCGCCCGTAAACGGGCAAGTTTTGAGTGAAGTCCCCTTATCCGGAGCCATTGACCTGGATAAAGCAGTCACTGCAGCATCTGCGGCTTTTCGTGGGTGGAGCAGGACTCCTATCAAGGAAAGGGTGCAGGTTTTTTTCCGGTATAAAACTTTATTGGAAAAACACCTGGATGAACTGGCTGCCCTATGCAGTGAAGAAAATGGTAAGACCCATGCTGAATCCGTGGCAGAAATAGAAAAGTGTATTGAACTTACTGAATTCGCCACCTCCCTGCCCCAGTTGGTAACGGGTGAAATACTGGAGGTCAGTAAAGGTGTAGAGTGTCGTACAGAGCATGTACCCCTGGGAGTGGTGGCCTCTGTCGTTCCTTTTAATTTTCCTGCCATGGTACCCAACTGGACCATCCCGAATGCCCTGGCATTGGGAAACTGCATGATCATCAAACCTTCTGAAAAAGTGCCCCTGACCTTGGGCCGGATAGCCCTGTTACTGAAAGAAGCCGGATTACCAGACGGTGTTTTTAATATTGTGAATGGAGATAGTGAAATCGTAACAGCCATTTGTGATCATCCCGGTATTGAAGCCGTTTCATTTGTCGGATCCACCCGGGTTGCCAAACTTGTTTACCAACGGGGTACTTCCCATTTAAAGAGAGTACTGGCTCTTGGAGGAGCCAAAAACCACCTGATCGTTTTGCCAGATGCCAATACCGATATGACGGCACAGAATGTGGTAGCCAGCATGAGTGGGTGTGCGGGGCAGCGTTGTATGGCTGCAGGTGCCATGTTAGCGGTAGGAAATGTGGAGGCCATCATTGAAAAGATTTGCATCGAGGCCCGTAAAGTTATTCCGGGAAAAAACCTGGGTGCAGTGATCAGTCAGGATGCGAAGACCCGGATCGAACAGTATATTACAGAAGCTGAAAAACAAGGTGCCAAAATTCTGGTAGATGGACGCGGGGTGACCGTACCTGGTAATGAAGAAGGTACCTATGTCGGGCCGACTGTAATTGATTATGTGAGGCCGGAGATGGCAGTAGCCCGGGAAGAAATCTTTGGTCCGGTTATTTCTATCATACGCACCCAAACTGTGGATGAAGCCCTCGCCATTGAAAATGCGAGTCCTTACGGAAATGCCGCCGCTGTATTTACCCAGCATGGAGGCATGGCCCGGTACATTATTGAGCGGGCCAGTGCCGGTATGATCGGGGTCAATGTTGGAGTACCCGTTCCAAGGGAGCCCTTCTCCTTTGGTGGCTGGAATGAAAGCAAATTCGGTACCGGAGATATTACAGGCAAAAGTTCGATTGCTTTCTGGACGCGGCTGAAAAAATCCACCGTAAAATGGAACCCAGAAGCCGGGATCAACTGGATGAGCTGATCGCGTCCAGACATAACGGTTTTCCCTATTCCAGATTTATGGCGGTGATACTGCTATATTCCGGTAAGTGCTACCACTTAATTTGCAATCAGTAAATCAAGATCAGGGGAATTTGCCGGCAGAACTGCGTAAATTATGGTAAGAATTTTAAATATCTTACCATGTTGAATTTTTATTCTGCCAGTACCCGGATCGTAAATACGCGCCGGGGAATCACGGAGTGCTTGGAATCTGCACTCGGCAGTAATACAACCGACTGTGATTTAGTCATTATCCATGCATCACTTGGTCATAATTTTAAAGAACTCATAGAGGAGGCGCAGTTGCTTGCGCCGCATGCAAAAGTAGTAGCAGCCTCCTGTTGTGGCATTGTGGGCAAGGAAGGGGTCAGTGAAACCATGAAAGACATCGCCATCATGGCGGTCAGGGGAAAAGAATTCGGACTCGCCTGGGTCAATGAAATTTTCGGGAATAACTCCTATGAAAAAGCAAAAGAAATGGCGGAAGAACTCTATCGCCAGCAACCGGATACCCGTTTCATTTATTTCCTGGCTTCAGGAATTGATATTGCCAATGACCGTTGTATTGAAGGCATCGAATCGGTATTCGGACCTGAAGTAACAATATTCGGTGCCACATCTGCCGATAATATGAAAGGGGTGGTAAGTTACCAGGCTGTTGCCGGCCAGGTATTTGAACATGCTGCTTTCATGATTGGTTTTGCCGATCCCACACTCGAAGTGAATACACAGGCAACCCATGGATTTGTAGCTATAGGAGAACCCTTTGTAGTAACACGTGCGGAAGGACATTACATTTATGAATTGAACGGGAAACCTGCCTGGACAGAATTTACACGGCACCTCGGACTTCCAGCCACTGCCACTTGTGGTGATTCCATTCCTATCGGCGCCCTGGCTGAAAAACTGAGCCCTGAATTGTCCAAAGAATATGGCAATGATCATATTCTTCGGGTGGTGACCCGTCATGAAGGAGATACCATGCTTTATGCCACCACTTGTAAAACCGGAACTGAACTCTGGCTTACGTTGCGTGATGAGCCACTCATCTTTAATGAAATGGACCGGATGGTGAAGGAAATGGATCATAAAATGGATGGAAGGAAACCCGTGGCCGTATTTCATGCAGACTGCCTGGCCCGGGGCCGTTTCCTTTTTAACCGTGTACTTAAGGAAGAGCTGGTGAGCCGCATGCAATTCCCGTTCAATAGTCATGGCAATTGTCCGCCCTGGCTGGGCATGTATGGTTTTGGTGAATTTGCAAAGCTGGGAGGAAAGAACACGTATCATAATTACACCACCGCCCTCTATACTATTTACCGGAAACAATAATCCAATGCCCGCAAAGAATCCGCATAGTCTTAATACGTCCCTGGAATACCAGGAGCTTAAAAAGAAATATGACGAACTGCAGCTTCGGGTCACCCGTTTCTCCGTGATAGAGCAGGAACTGATCCATGCCCGGAATCAGATGGATAAGGAAGTGATGATCTACCGGCAAATGCAACAATTTAATACAAAGGCACTGGAAGATGTGACAGATGATTTTTATACCCGGCTGGTAACCGAGACATTGCTGGAAATATTCGAAATCGAAGTCTCCTTTATCTGTATTGACATTCCCAATTCCGGGAATTCCGCCATCCGGCATATCGAAGGTTATACACTGAATGAGGAGCAGAAGTTTGACTTGCATTTGTACATGATCAATCTTTTCGCCGATCTGCCTTCCGGCACACTCCGGAGCTTTGAGCCCAGGGCTGCAGATAAAATACACCATATTCTTCCAATAAGGCACCTGATGGTCACCCAGGTCCGGGACCCGCAACTGAATATCACCATCACCCTGATGGGGGGGATTACCGACAAAGGAAGTCCGTTTTATGAACCCATCCGCAAAGACCGGGAAGCCGCTTTTACCGTGTTTTCACAGCAGGTACTTACCAATGAAACCAACCGGTTCAAAACCCATACCATCCGTGAACAATTCGATGCCCTGAGCATTGAGCAAAAAAGAATCACCAGTATAGCGGAGAACTTCCTGAATTTCGACACGAATCCCGACAAAAATATTCAACGGATTATGGATCTGTCAGTACAACTGCTTTCGGGGAACTGCAGCGTGTATGAAAAACTGGAAAATGACCTTTTATTCACCTCTTCCTCCTATGAACAACATGGATTCCGGAATAAAGATTCAGCGGAGAAAATCTGTTATAAGCTCACCCACCTGTCGGGAAGGGATATTGTATGCCAACAAATTACTGAAGATCTGCTCAAACAATTCAATTGCCCCTGGCTCCGTCAGTTTGCCGGCTTTACCTTCCTGGGTTCTGTACTCCGGATTGATAAAAAACCCATTGGTACCCTGGCGATTATTCTGGACAGTACAGTAGCTATCAATGACAGCATCTTCCAATTGGCCCGCATCCTTACAGCGGCCATCTCCGTAGAGGAACGGAGGAAAAATGCCCTGAAAGCCCTGAGTGAAAGTGAAGAAAAATACCGGGTGATTTTTGAAGGTACGCCGAATGGAATCATTGTGGCCGATCCGGTTATACAGCGTATTCAGTATGTCAATCGTTCAGCCTGTCAGCTTTTTGGTTATACGGAGGAAGAATTCCTGAACCTGACCCTGGAGGATCTTCATCCTGCCGATACGGTAGAAGAAATGAAACGGCGATTTAAAGCTTTTGCAAATGGGGAAATCAAGATGGTAATTGAAGTCCCTTGTAAACATAAAAACCAACTTACTTTTTATACGGATATCTCCACCAGCCGGATTAGTTTTGGTGGACGTTTCCTGCTGGCGGGTTTCTTTACCGATGTAACTCAACGCCGGTTTGACCAGCAGGCTATTATTAAAAACAATATTGAACTCAAGAAAATTAATTCCGAACTCGACAACTTTGTATATAGCGTTTCGCATGATCTGCGTTCCCCTTTACTGGCTATCCTGGGAATGGTGCAACTGATCAACATCAATCATCAATCTGCGGATGCTTTACAGAAATATATTTCCATGATTGCTGCTTCTGCCACCCGCATGGACGATACGATCAAGGAAATACTTGAATATTCCAGGAATGCCCGACTGGAAATTGAAGTCAGCCAGGTTGATTTCAAAAGCCTGATTGGTGAAATATTTGAAGACGTCCGTCATATTTCACCGGAGAAAATCACGCTTGAACTGAATATAAAACAGGATACCCCATTCTATTCAGATAGGAACCGGATCAGTACCCTGATAAAAAATATTATTTCAAACGCGGTGAAGTACCGGAAAAAAGGGGCCGGCAATTCGTTTATCAATATAAATATACTGGTAACCCCCCTGGAAGCGCTGCTGCGATTTGAAGACAACGGGGAAGGTATTGATGAAATCCACCAGGAACGGATTTTTGAAATGTTTTACCGGGCCTCCAATTCAGCACCCGGCACCGGGCTGGGGCTTTATATCTGTAAAGAAATCCTGAGTAATATTGAGGGGAGCATCACACTGGACTCCGTGGCCGGCGAAGGGTCCGTTTTTACTGTAACAATTAAGAATAAACTTTATAATCCAGAACCATGAACAAATACATGCTGATTGATGATGATGATTTTTTCCTGATATTAAATAAGGATATCCTGACCCTCACGAATCCTGAGACCGGGATTGTTCAGTTTAATTCTGCTATTGCCGCGCTGGAATGGATGGAAAAAACCATTCAGGATCACGAAAAGGAATGGCCGGAAAATATCCTGCTGGATATCCGTATGCCGTTTATGAATGGATTTGATTTCCTGGAAAAACTGAAGGAGTTCCCATTGACCAACATCCGTAAGATCAAAGTTTTTATGATGACTTCTTCCCTGGATGAACGGGATTTTATTAAAGCTCAGAATTATCCTTTCGTTTACAACTACTTCACCAAGCCCCTGACGATCGAAATGATCGAGGAAATTGAGTCAACAGAACTGAAAGAATGGAATGATTGATCAGGATATAAACCGGTCGTCGCTTACAACGGCATCCGGTTATTTTCATCCGGGAAAATAATCACGGGCTTATAGCTCCTGGCAGCGGCCCGGTCTATCTGTATATAACTGACAATGATCAGGATATCACCTTTTTGTACTTTTCGGGCGGCGGCTCCGTTCAGGCAGATGGTGCCGGTCCCCCGTTCCCCTTTTATCACATAGGTTTCAAGCCGTTCCCCGTTATTATTATTCACCACCTGTACTTTTTCAAATTCAATCAGATCCGCCGCATCCATCAGGTCCTCATCTATCGTAATACTGCCCACATAATTCAGGTTCGCATCCGTAACCCGCACGCGGTGAATCTTCGATTTTAACATCTCTATCTGCTGCATATACTTTGGTTATTGTCCGGCCGCAAAGATAATCAGAATAGCTTTCTCAGGAGGGGCCGATTCCTGCCAACAGCTAATTGCAAGCTGATAACTCGCGGAAAGCTTTGCCTTCGGCAAAATGGTTGCCACGAAAGACACAAAAGGCACGAAAAATACAAAGCCACGGATAACACAGATATACACGGACCAATTATATCTTTCTTAGAAGGAGCTGTTTACTAACAGCTAACACCTGCCAGATAGGGCTGTTTCCTAACAGCTAACACCTAACAGCTATCACCCGCCAGAAGGGGCTGTTCCCGACATCTGACAACTGACACCAGACAACTGAAAAAAGGATAGATTTCAGAAATTCAGGACTTAATCTTACATTTGCCCCCCCAATTGTTCGGGACGTAGCGCAGCCCGGTAGCGCACTTGCATGGGGTGCAAGGGGTCGCTAGTTCGAATCTAGTCGTCCCGACGAACAAACAAAAAGCCTTGGCGAAAGCCGGGGCTTTTTGTGTTAAGTACGAAATACGAAGTACGAGGTACGACTGACGTGCCTTGAAGAATAAGTTCTTAGAAGGGGCTGTTCCCTTCTTGCTTCTAGCTTCTTGCTTCTCGCTTGACGGGCTGTTCCCTTCTTGCTTCTAGCTTCTTGCTTCTCGCTTGATGGGCTGTTTCCTGACATCTGACAACTCTTTTTTATGGAATTTTCCCCTCCCTTAGTTATTTTTGCACTCCGGTTTGTATCACGGGATGTAGCGCAGCCCGGTAGCGCACTACGTTCGGGACGTAGGGGTCGCTGGTTCGAATCCAGTCATCCCGACTTCGCCCTCCAAAGCCCTACCTGCCGGCAGGCAGGTTTAGCATCGGAGGGCTTTTTATTGTATATACTTTCTAAGGGCTCATATGTTGGGCTACGTAGGACAAAGCCCGACTTCGCCCTCCAAAGCCCTGCCTGCCGGCAGGCAGGTTTAACGTCGGAGGGCTTTTTGCTAAGTACGAAATACGAGGTACGAAGTCCATAAAGCGGAAAGGGTCAGACAGAAAAGAATGCTCATTCGGTTCGCTTAATTTTATTAAAAAGGGCCGTTGCCCGAGGCTTCGAACTGCCGTCTGCCTGCTGCCGTCTGCCTACTGCCTGCTGCCGTCTGCCTGCTGCCTACTGCCGACTGCCTGCCGATTCAGATTTTTCCGTACCGCCTCCAACCGTTAACTTCGCTCCTTAATGAAAATCCTCATTAAACAGGCCCGGATCATTGATCCATCCTCCCCTCACAACGGGCAAATCAGCGATATTTTTATTGAAAACGGCAAGATCAGTCAGATTGGAAACAATATCAGCCAGGAAGCAGATCAGGTGATCAGTGTGGACGGACTCTGCGTATCCCCCGGTTGGGTGGATGTTTTTGCCAGTTTTGCCGACCCGGGATTTGAATACAAGGAAACCCTGGAAACAGGGGCCAACGCCGCCGCCGCGGGTGGTTATACCGATGTACTGATCATCCCCAATACCAACCCGGTGCTGCATAATAAAGCGGCCGTGGAATATGTAGTGCATAAAAGTCAGCATCTGCCGGTAACCATCCATCCCATAGGAGCTATAACCCGTAATACGGAAGGAAAAGAACTGGCTGAAATGTATGATATGAAGTGGAGCGGAGCCGTGGCATTCAGTGATGGGGTGAATTGTGTGCAATCGGCCGGCCTCCTGGTGAAAGCCCTTCAATATGTAAAAGCCTTTGACGGGATCATTATACAGGTGCCGGATGATAAAAGCGTAAATCCTCCCGGACTGATCAATGAAGGGATTATTTCCACCCAACTGGGTCTTCCCGGAAAGCCCGCCATGGCCGAGGAGCTGGTCGTGGAACGGGATATCAGCCTGGCAGAATACACGGAATCCAAACTGCACCTGACCGGAATCAGCACCCGTAAGTCGGCTGAATATGTCCGTAAGGGAAAAGAAAGCGGCATCCCCGTTACCTGCTCGGTTACCCCCTATCATCTTTTCCTCAGTGATGAGGATATGACCAGCTACAATACCCACCTGAAAGTAAACCCTCCCCTCCGCACTTCTGAGGACCGGAAGGCACTTCAGGAAGCCGTTCTGAATGGCACGGTGGATTGTCTCGCCTCCCATCACCTGCCCCATGAGATTGATAGTAAAATCATCGAGTTTGAATATGCCAAATTCGGCATGACCGGATTGCAGACCGCATACGCCGTGCTGAATACAGCGGTGCCCGGTATCAGTCCGGAACGCTGTGTAGAACTCCTGGCCATAAATCCACGTAAAATATTCGGACTCGATTCAGCCACCATTAAAGAAGGCAATAAAGCTTGCCTCAGTTTATTTCAACCGGAAGTTAGCTGGACCTTTACTAAGGAATCAATAAAGTCCAAGTCCGCCAATACTCCCTTTATCGGGCAAACATTTAAAGGAAAAGTGACCGGCACTATAAACGGCACCCTGCTCACTTTATAAATTACCATGAAGCTGAAACTCTCACCGGCCCTGATCGGCCTGATTACCGGGATTGTGATGATTGCCATTGTCATGATTACCTATACTGCCAGGCTTTCTGAAGATTCACTACTTCAATACCTGGTGTTTATCGCCTATGCGGCCGGCATTGTATGGGCCATACTTTTTTTTACCCGTTCTGATCTTTATTCCGGCGGGTTCTGGAACGCTTTTAACCCGGGTCTCCGTTGTTTTGTTACCGTCATATTGCTGATGGTTGCCTTCACCATCATCTTTAATAAAATGCACCCGGAATTTATCACAGAGAGCGCTGCACTCTACCGGGATATGCTGGTTAAAGAAAAAGGAAAAACACCTGTTGAAATGGATGAGATGGTGGACGGTTTCAAAAACGGTTATCTGACCATGCTTGTTTACAGATCTATTTTCGGATATTTGTTTATCGGTGCCATTGTAACCGCAATTACGGCCTTCATTACCTACAGAAGAAAATAATTTATGGACCTGTCCATTGTCATACCCCTGATTGATGAAGCTGAATCCCTGCCGGAACTGACCGCCTGGATTGAGAAAGTCATGACCGAACATAACTACAGCTATGAAGTAATCTTCGTGGATGACGGAAGCAGTGACAACTCCTGGGAAGTGATTGAAGGTCTCCGCGCTAAAAACCCCGCTATCAAAGGCATCAAATTCCAGCGGAACTACGGAAAGTCTGCCGGACTTAACGAAGCCTTCCGCGCTGCCTCCGGTGAAGTGGTGATCACCATGGACGCTGACCTTCAGGACAGTCCGGATGAAATACCCGGTCTGCGCAAAATGATTGTGGAAGAAGGCTATGACCTGGTAAGCGGCTGGAAAAAGAAACGCTACGATAATACCCTGACCAAGAATATACCTTCGAAATTTTTTAATGCTGTAACACGCAGCATGTCCGGCATCCGCCTGCATGATTTTAACTGTGGCCTGAAAGCGTATAAAAAGAAAGTGATCAAGGGGATTGAGGTGTATGGAGAAATGCACCGCTACATCCCCGTACTGGCGAAATGGGCCGGATTTAAAAAGATCGGGGAAAAAGTAGTGGAACACAGGGCCCGCAAATATGGTACATCCAAATTTGGCTGGAGACGTTTTGTAAACGGATTTCTCGACCTGATGTCCATCACTTTCGTTGGCAAATTCTCTAAACGACCGATGCACTTCTTTGGTCTCTGGGGTACCCTCTTTTTCATGGCCGGTTTAGGCATCTCCCTTTACCTCGTTATTTCAAAAATCATAGATACCAGTTTTGCTTTGACCAACCGCCCCGGTTTTTACCTGGCTTTAACCTCGGTCATTATCGGGATGCAATTATTCCTGGCCGGCTTTATCGGCGAATTGATTTCCCGTAATTCAGCCAACCGCAATAACTACCTGGTAGAAACCAAAACCGGTTTGTAATGGCCCGGGTGATCATCATAGGACCGGCACACCCCCTTCGTGGCGGACTGGCCACTTTTAATCAACGGCTGGCCAAAGCCTTTGCCGAAGAAGGGCACGAAAGCAGCCTTCTTTCTTTTTCATTACAGTATCCTGATTTTATCTTCCCCGGCACCACTCAATACAGCAGTGAACCAGCCCCGGAAAATCTGCTGATCCATACAAAGATTAATTCTATTAACCCGTTCAACTGGATCCGGACCGGTAACTGGCTGCGGAAACAGCAGGCCGACCTCATCATTGTACGGTTCTGGCTCCCGCTGATGGGCCCCGCTTTAGGGACCATTCTTCGCAGGGCACGGAAAAACAAAAAAACGAAAATCATCTGTATAGCCGATAATGTGATCCCCCATGAAAAACGTCCGGGCGATAAACCCTTTACCCGGTATTTTCTGAAAAGTTGTGACGCCTTTATCACCATGAGTGAAAAAGTGATGAGTGACCTGCGGCTATTCGAAAAAACAAAACCGGCACTACTGGTCTCCCATCCGCTTTATGATAATTTTGGCGCCATCCTTCCCAAAGCAGAAGCCCGTGCCCATCTCGGTTTACCAGTGGATGAAAAAATCATTCTTTTTTTCGGTTTCATCCGTAAATACAAAGGACTGGATCTGCTATTTGAAGCGATGGCCCTGCCGGCTATTAAAAACGCCGGCATCCGGTTACTGGTAGCGGGTGAATTTTATGAAGACGAAAAAGGATACCAGGCACAGATCGATCAGCTGGGCATACGTGAACAATTATACCTGCGCACCGATTTCATCCCCGACAGTGAAGTAAAATATTATCTCAGTGCCGCAGATGCGGTGATACAACCTTACCGCAATGCCACCCAAAGCGGCGTTACCCCACTCGCCTATCATTTCGAAAAACCGATGGTCGTCACCAATGTGGGCGGTCTCCCGGCCCTGGTACCCGATAAAAAAGTCGGACTGGTGACCGAACCCCTGCCGGAAGCAATTGCCGAAGGGATCCTGCAGTTCTACCAATTAGGTGAAGATTATTTTATTCCTCATCTTCGTGAAGAGAAAAAAAAGTACAGCTGGGGCCGGATGGTCAGCAGCATTACTCAGTTAGCCAATGATATACAGAAGTAAA
>Ga0209717_1000384_pt1 | contig 54603 bp, 54 predicted proteins | sample AD_UKC048_MetaG_FD_184418 | JGI IMG/M metagenome (GOLD analysis project Ga0209717, IMG submission 184418) | Active sludge microbial communities of municipal wastewater-treating anaerobic digesters from USA - AD_UKC048_MetaG (SPAdes) (version 2) | ecosystem: Engineered > Bioreactor > Anaerobic >...
CCTTTTATATGAAATGGATTTTACTTATGATTCTGCGGGTAAAATAGCAACAAGAAGAGTGGCTGATGACGGTGACCGCATGATTTTTAACACGGTTTTTGTAGGGAACACCCATGGGCAATATACAAGGCAGGATTTTTATGACTCTTCCAATGTTTTTTTTATGAGAGTTGAACAGGATTTTGACCGCAATAATGTGATGACAGCCAGGCGGCAGTATAACAGCAGTTTAAATATTCAGAATTCAGTGACAATAACCGCCAATGATGAAGCAAAGAAGACGGATATTTATGTATATAACGAGTCAAATATACTTCAGCAGCATGGCGTTTATCTCTATGAAAACGGAGTTCCCAATATGGACGAAAACGCTGCTGATATGTATGAACAGGTGTATTGCTATTTCATTGTTTTGTAACCTTATTGAAACATTAATAAAGGGGTCTATAACCCGGCACCGTGCCTTGACTAATGACATTGAAAAAATAAACGCCAATAAAATGTTAAAAAACTCGACACCGTGCCTTGACTCATGACATTGACAGGAAAAATGACAATAAAATATAGCAATAGTGTTATTTGTTCGTAAATAATAAGAAAAGCGGTTTTGCTGATGAAATAACGTAAGCAATATCGCTTTTTCTTTCGGGTAAGGCGCTGCGGTTTGGCGGCCGGCAAGAAATCATTGTGGACTCCCCCCGTTGCCTGTTAATATTATTTTCTTGCGTGTTTACTTTGGCTGGTGTAATATACTTTTTGTTTATCAGCGGTAAAAAATGACTAAATGATAATATAAGGGGCAGGGTAAAATATTCGGGGAGAGTGCTATGAAAAAAACAGTTTTTTCAGTATTTATTCTTTTCGCGGTAATTTATATATATGGGTGCAAGACAGCTGTGTCGCCGGCGGTTCCGGATGCGACAAACACGCCAAACGCAACGCAGACCATTGAAGCTGTTGTCAGCGGCGCGGACGCGATACATGCTGCGCAGACCGCGGCTGCTATTCTGTCGGCAACGCCCACACCCACAATCAATGTTCAGTTTTTAAAAAAATGGGGCAGTTTGGGAACCACAGACGGGAAATTTAAAGAACCATTTGCAGCGGCAATAGACAGTACCACAGGCAGAGTATATGTTGCAGATACCGAGAATAACAGAATTCAGGTCTTTGATTCTAATGGCATATTTATCAGAAAATGGGGGAGTACCGGAACCGCAGACGGACAGTTTAATTATCCTTATGGAGTGGCAATAGACAGCACCACAGGCAGAGTATATGTTTCAGATGGAGACAATAGCAGAATTCAGATTTTTGATACTAACGGCACATTTATCGGGAAATGGGGAATTTTTGGTACCGCAGACGGGCAGTTTAATTTGCCTTATGGAGTGGCAACAGACAGCAGCACAGGAAGAGTATATGTTGCAGATGCCAATAATAACAGGATTCAGGTGTTTGACACTAACGGCACATTTATTAAAAAATGGGGGAGTGCCGGAGCTGCAGACGGGCAGTTTAATTATCCTTATGGACTGGCAACGGACAGCAGCACAGGCAGAGTGTATGTTGCAGATACCAGTAATCACAGAATTCAGGTATTTGATATAAACGGCACATTTATAAAAAAATGGGGAAGCAACGGAACCGCAGACGGGCAGTTTAAGTATACTTACGGAGTGGCAACAGACAGCAGCACAGGCAGAGTATATGTTGCAGATGCTGACAATAACAGAATTCAGATGTTTGACACTAACGGCGTATTTATTACAAAATGGGGGAGCCTGGGAGCCGCAGACGGGCAGTTTAATAATCCCTGTGATGTGACATTAGACAGCGCAGGCAGAGTATATGTTGTGGATGTTTTTAACCGCAGAATTCAGGTGTTTAAACCTTATAGTTGGGAATAACCCGGTACTGCGTTATATACCGCAAGGGCATATGGCAGGTTTGACTATGCCAATAAAATGTAGCGGTGTTGTTATTTACTGAATTCGATTCTCCTGATGTGGGAAAAGAAAGTTTGATTTTTAGTTTGTGTTTTGCTATGCTTTAATTAAAGAAGTGTAAAAGGAGATAAATTATGAAAGATATAAGTTATGTAGCTTGGAAAGAAGGCAAATATTATGTAGCTCAGTGCCTTAATGTTGATGTTTCTTCATTTGGAAAAACAATGGAAGAAGCCTCAAAAAATATCAAGGAAGCCGTAGAGTTGTATCTTGAAACAAAAGGTTCAAAACTTCCTGCAGTTGATAACATCTACCTGGGTAAAGAAAAAATACATGTCTAAGTTGTTTTCCTCCAAAGAAATAGCATCTGTTTTGTCTTTGCTGGGCTTTACGCATATATCACAAAAAGGTTCGCACGGGAAATTTAAGAATTCCGCAGGTAAAATTGTCATTCTTCCCATGCCAAAGAAAGAAATCCCCGAAGGAACACTGAGAAGTATCTTAAGGCAGGCGGGGATTGACAAAGACGAATTTAAAAAACTTCTGGGAAATTGACTTAACCTTTCATTTGCACGCCATACAAAATAAAAATAGGGGATTGACCTTCTATTATCGATAAATATTCAATAAACAAGTTAGTTGAGAGCTGATAAAAGTATTTGTATTATGTTGACGGACGTGCGGAAAAAATAATCAAGGCGGGAATTTATGGACATCAAAGAAAAATCAAGAATTCACGGCGCTGCTGCCATTGTGCTTTTTATCGGGGCATTTTGGGCGGGCGGGTATGCGGTATTTATGAAAAAAATTATGGTACCAGACCTTGAAAGTAGAAAGTAAAAAATAGGGGGCGGACTTTGAGTTGAGAGTTTAGAACATCTTCCCTTTATTTGAAAAACAGCAACACCGGGTCTTGACTTGTGTCTTCTTTCCTATAAAATATCCCTATAACAACAGGGAGGGTTTTAATGGGAATATCTGAATCAGTAATGCAGCAGGTTGTTTTGGCAGTCAGGGATTCTAATAAAGATATAATCGGCTACGATGGAATCCCTAATGACGCACACGCGAAAACATTTCTTGGCATCGCAAAAACCTTTGGTAAAAACCCCTGCGGATTCATATACTGCGAGGCAAATCATCCGCGTAACACACATAAACCTGCCGATATTGTGCTTTGTGATACAGAAACAGGCGTAATATCAATTGAGGTTAAAGCCTATGACATTACAAGAATAGAGCGGGTTGTGGCGGGCAGCAAACTTTTTGTTAAACTTGGCGGGGAAATTAAGGAAACAGCACCATGGGAACAGGCACGTTCCTGCATGTTTGATATCAGAAATGAATTTGAAAGAAGGTTTAGCGCATCTAAAATCCCCTGGTTCTCCTACATGACGGCATTCCCGAATATTGCTCAGAGTGAATGGAAGGATAAATTTGGGGAAGCAAGCGCTGATTTTGGAGAAATAATATTTTCTGATGATTTAAAAAATTTAAGTTTGCTTAAAAGCAAGGTATCAGCTCGTGCCATTCCTCCGGGATATAAAAAGAAAGTAGAAAATCCCGTTGATACTGACGGCATAGAAAAACTTAAAAGCGTATTTGGCGACAGCGCGGTTTTATATAAACTGCGGGAGGCCCGTGAAGTTACAGAAGTAGATAATAGGGGACGGACCTTGAGTTGAGAGTTGAGAAAAAATATTTATAATCCGATAATTTAATGATATATTAAATGCGTTATTGGAATGAACAAAAACATAGAGGGGCCAGAGATGAGCAGGCAAAAACGGATAGTTTTACCGGATACGGTATATCATGTTATGTCCAGGGGAAATGAACGGCAGAATATATACCGCGATCCAGATGACAGACATTATTTTCTTAAAATACTCCAAGAATCCCGGCAAAAATATGAATTCAAGCTTTATGCGTATGTACTTATGAGCAATCACTACCACCTTCTGCTGAAAATAAAAAATCCAAACCTTTCAGAAATAATGCGGTGTATCAATACAAAGTACTGCGTGTATTTTAACAGAAAATATAAACGGGTGGGGCATCTGCTGCAGGGCCGTTTTAAACATGTGCTTGTTGAATTTAAATGGGGAACGCTTGAAGAACTGCGGTATATACATATGAATCCAATACGGGCGGGAATGGCAGAAACTTTGAAAGAATACCCGTGGAGCAGCCATTTTCAGTACGCGGGCGGGGAAGATACGGGTACCGCGCAGATACATGATGTTTTGGCAATGATGGATCCTGTCCGGGCTGAAGCTGTTAAAAAGTATGAAAAATATATCAGCGAAGCTTCTTACAGGGATAGGGACGGGGATATTGTCGGATACTATGGGCAGCAGATACTTGGCTCCCCGGACTATGTAAGGAAAATCAAGCTTCTGTTAAAAGATAAAAAACTGCCGGATGATATAGCAAACAGATGGAAGTTAAAAAATTATTACACATTTGAAGAGATTGCAGGGCCTGTCTGCCGTTATTATGACACATGCATGGAAGTATTGGCCGGAAAAAAAGGGAAATGGAACAAGGCAAAAAAGGTGCTGACTTATTTGTTAATAAAAGACGCAGGATTAAAGAACACGGAAATTGCGCGGTTACTAAACGGCCTTCACAGCAGCGGAATAGGAAAGACAAGAAACAGGATTGAGGCTGAACTGAAGGATGATAAGAAACTTGAGAAAGAAATAAAATCTGTCAGGGATATGTATTATAAAACAACAGAAAATGTTTGAAAATTGCTGTCAACTCTCAAGTCAAGGTCCGTCCCTGTTTTAAAGGCGTTTGAAGCTGGAAATCAACTAAAAGATTCAAGGAGGAAATGTAATGAAAAAAGGTGAAGAACAGTATAGAGAAATGGTTATAAAAAACAAAATGCAATATGTGGAAAGTTACAGTCCTTTCTATAAAAGTCCGGAAGAATTCAACGAAAAGGTGGAATGTATACATTGCGGGAATAAATTCATATTTAATGAATTCAAGGTTATTCGTGAAATGGAAAGCGGGTCTGAATATATTGTATGTAAGCATTATCCTGAATGCGACGGTACAATAATTGATTTTATAAGTATTAAAAAATAAAAAGCAGTACAAAGCTGTAAGTTTTAAAAACATAGAGGGGGTAAAAATGCGCAATAAAGTTATTTCCCGGACAGAGGCATATTCGAAAATAAGGGTAATACTTAATGAAGCCAGGTTAAAGGTATACAAAGCGGTAAACACAGTCATGGTCAGGGCTTACTGGGAGATTGGCAGGGTTATTGTAGAGCAGGAACAAAAAGGCAGTAAAAAAGCGGAATATGGCGGGAAACTTCTGGAAAATCTTTCCAAGCGCCTGTCTTTGGAATTTGGGCAGGGCTTTGATGCCAGTAATCTGTCCAATATGCGTAAACTATACCTTACTTATCCAATTCTTGACGCACTGCGTCAAGAATTAAGCTGGACCCATTACCGGATACTGATACGCATTGACAACAAACAGGCAAGGGATTTTTATGAAATTGAGTGTGCGGTAAACCACTGGTCTGCAAGGGAACTGGAAAGGCAGAAATCAACATTATTATTTGAAAGGCTTGCCCTGAGTAAAAACAAAAAAGAGGTTATGAAAATGGCTAAAAAAGGGCAGGAGTTACAGACTTATGGAGATATGATAAAGGATCCGTATATACTGGAATTTACAGGGCTGCCGGCAGACAGGAAAATGTATGAAAACAGCCTTGAACAGGCGCTTATTGAAAATTTATCCAAATTTCTTCTGGAACTTGGAAAAGGTTTTACTTTTGTAGCCAGTCAAAAGCGCATCAGTTTTGAAGGGGAACATTATTACATTGACCTGGTATTTTACAATACTATTCTTAAATGCTATATGTTGATTGATTTGAAGATTGGACGGCTTAAACATCAGGATATAGGGCAAATGCAAATGTATGTAAATTACTTCGACAGGGAACTTAAAGAGAAGAACGATAATCCGACAGTAGGTTTGATACTGTGTGAGGACAAAAAGGATACAGTTATTAAATACACGCTGCCTGAAAATAATAAACAGATATTTGCGTCCCGTTATAAGTTATATCTGCCGACGGAAAAAGAACTTAGAAATGAACTTAACAGGGACAAAAAAATCATCGGGCAGTATCGAATAAAATGAATAACCCGGCACCGTGCCTTGACTAATCTGTCAGCCGAAAGTTTACTGAAGGCTGATGACATTGACATTAAAAACGCCAATAAAATATAGCACAAGTGCTGTTTGTGCGGGAATAATAAGAAAAGCGGTTTTTCTGCTGAAATAGCAGACGCAATGCCGTTTTATCCTTCTTTCCGCCTTCCGTCCCTCTGATTTTATGTACTTAAATACATTTTTTATTTTAAAAAAAATGTATTATAAGTGATAAAAATGAAAAACGGGGATGGTTTTTTGTTTTTGACTTCGGCAAGCAAGTGAGTTGAGAAAAACAGTTATATTACAATAATTAAATGATATAGTAAAAGTGTTGACAGGATTAAACGGGAATTATAAGGCGGAGCTTAAGGCCGCGCAGGAAAAAAATAAATAAGGAGTAAAATTAATGGACATCAAAGAGAAATCAAGAATTCACGGCGCTGCAGCCATTGTACTTTTTACAGGCGCGTTCCTGGCGGGCGGGTATGCTGTATTTATGGACTCGGTATTATTTGGTTTAATATACGCCGCGGTTATTGTTGTATTTTTTATCGTAATACCCGCGGTTTACTGCTCTAAATGCCCGTGCAGGGAAAGGTGCATGCATGTGATACTTGGGCCCATCTCCAAAATCCTTGTACCAAAGCCAAACAAATCCGCCTACACAGTGACTGAGGTTGTTTTGACGCTTTTCGCGGCGGCAGCGGCGGTTATAATTCCGCAGCCATGGCTTATAAAAAACATTTCTCTTTTGATTTTTTACTGGGCAGCCGTAATAATCGCGGCCGCGGAGATATTCCTTTTTGTGTGCAAAGGCTGCGGCAATGAAAAATGCCCGATGAAAAATATGCCGGGGCGAAAATAAAAGCAGGCCGGGGATTCTTTTAAGCCGTTGCAGCCGGCTAAAATTACTGTCTTTTTGTTTTAATCTTTTGACGGGGCAAAAACGTGTTTATATGCCGCCATATCTCTGATATAATTGGTTCAGGTGAAAAAAATGGATGAAAAAACAAAGAAAGCCGTAAAAGAGATATTGTGGGATTACAATATTACAGAGGAAGAATTTATAAAAATGCTTGATTCTGAAATTAAGCCCGGAGGGTTTGACCGCATCTGGGCGGAGCGCAGGGCCATTGAAGGCATGGGATATTATGACCTTATGGAAATAGTGGGGCTTAACAGAATAGCCAGGGACTGGGACAGGCTGAAAAATACGCTTAGGAATAAAACCCGGGTAAAGGGGATAGAATATGTCATACGAAAGTATAATATACCCGCTGCAGAATAAGGTGCTTAAAGCGTTTGAAAAGGCGGGCACGCCTTTTTACCTGACCGGCGGAACCGCGCTTTCAAGGTTTTATTTCAGCCACCGCTACTCCGATGACCTTGATTTTTTTGTAAATGATGACCCAAAATTTCATGAGTATTTAAAAATTATTTTTGAGGCGTTAAAACGCGAAGGCGTGGAATTTGCAGTTAAGATGAATGATGAAAGGTTTGCCCGAATTATTGCCGAAGGTGTTTTAAAGGTGGAGTTTGTAAACGACATCCCGTTTTACCTTGGCGAGCCTGTGAAGATAAAAGGCGCCCCATACTCCAGAATAGACAATCTGATGAATATTCTTTCAAATAAAATTACGGCTTTTAAAGACAGGGATGAGGCAAAAGACATAACAGATATACGTGAAATAGCAAACAACATCAAACCTGACTGGAAATTAATCTTTGAAGCCGCGGATTCAAAAGCGGCAGGCGTTTTTCCCCCTGTTATTGCGGAAAAAATGGACAGGTTTAACCTTGTCCTGCTTGATGGCATAAAATGGATTAAAAAACCCGATAAAGAATTATTCGCGCAGGATATTCAGAAAATAATTAAAGATATGCTTGAAGTAAAGTAGGGACCTGCCAGCGCAATAAAAACCGCAGATGTACTATCCGTAATTTCCATGATTCCGGCTGCAGGAGGAACAATGAGAAAGGTTTTAATAACCATAGCGCTTGTATTATCCCTTGGCTGCGGCTTGTTTGCCGCGGGCGAAAAGCCGCTGAATATCCTTTTTCTGGGGAATTCCCTTACTTATACAAACGACATCCCAAACACTTTAAAGCAGATAGCTGCCGCGGAAGGCATAACCATAACCGTTACCACAATAGCCAACGGCGGCTGGACACTGTTCAACCACCTTAACAACGCTGCAAGCACCGACGCCATTGCCGCCGGAGGCTGGGATTATGTTGTCCTGCAGGAACAGAGCCAGACCTCTGCTTATTATCCGGAGATGTTTGCCGCGGACGCGGCCTCGCTTGACGCGCTGATAAAAGCCGCGGGCGCCAGGACGCTGCTTTACCAGAACTGGCCTTTAAACACAGAGATGGGGTACCAGTCATATTATGAAAATGCGTGGCGGACCGTGGCGGGGAACCTGTGCGCGGTGCTGGTGCCGGCAGGCGACGCGTGGTATGACCTGTATCAGAATGACAGCACTACATGGGCCACTTTGTACGCGGATGACCGGCATCCAAGCCAGCGCGGGGCGTACCTTACAGCGTGTGTTTTTTACAGCGTGCTTTTTGGCAGGGCTCCGGTAAAACAGGACCCTGTGTTCGGGCTTTCAGCTGCGCTTTCCACACAGTTTCAGACAGCGGCCGAGGCGTCCGTATCGCCGTGGCGGTCGGTTGCCACGGTTTTAAGCGCGGACACCGAAGCTACTGAAAACGGGGACACGGCATCTGTGCAGTTTAACATCACGCTTTCGGACTTTTGCGACACCATAATTTATTATTCCATAAGCGGCACCGCGTCATTAGATGACATCGCGCCTGTAACAGGCAGCGTGGTTATCGCTCCGGGCCTGACATCTGCTGAAATAAACATAACAGCGCTTGGCGACGCGCTTACAGAAGGCGATGAAACGCTTACCATTACACTCTGGGGTGGGCCGTATTATTCCATAGGGGCGCAGAACAGCGTAAACCTTACGCTGCACGACGGACCGGAATTATCTCCAACATCCACAGCGACTTTCACAGATACACCAACAGCCACCGCGACTTTTACAGAGACGGAAACAGCCACTGCGACTTTTACAGACACAGCAACATCCACTGCGACTTTTACAGACACAGCAACATCCACCGCGACTTTCACAGACACAGCAACAGCCACCGCGACTTTTACAGACACACAAACAGCCACTGCGACTTTCACAGACACGGAAACAGCCGCGCAGGAAACCGCGACAGAGACATATACCCAAACAACTGTGGTGTCTTTTACCGCCACCGGGACAATGACGGCGGTACCGGATGCTACGGCCACGCCGACTGTTATGACTACCGCTGTTACTGCGGATTTTAATATTGATTTTATAATTTACCCGAACCCGTCAAAAGGAAGGGTCTTGTTTGTCACCGGTGATACAACGGGCATGGAAGTAATAATAAAAATCTACACGCAGTCGTTCAGGCTTGTGGCGGAAAAATCACTGACAAGCGGCGTCGGGGTGCATGAAATGGACCTGACTAATTTTTCTTCGGGTATATACATAGCCTGCCTGGAAGCAAAAGCCGGCGGCACGGCATACAGGAAAGTAAAACCGTTTGTGATAATCAGATAACGGATTTATTCAGTCAGCAAGCCAGTCTTTCGCGTCTTCCACTTTGTTGAATACTTTGGCCTTATCAGACACGCCCGTGAAAAGAAGGAAACCTTTTAACAGAACCGATTTAAGAGGGGATATTCCGACGTACGCGTCCTTATACACCAGGTGCGCGTTTTTTTTGCCAAGGGCTTTTGCTTTTTCCATAAAGTCCGGCGTTGCGGCTGTGTTTTCCACGTTCAAAAGGTGCCGCACTTTTTCCGTACTTTCGTTGAATTTTTTATCAACTTCATCAAGTATTGAAACAACATGTTCCACGTCCCTGATATTACTCATGTCTGAAACCAGTATCTTTTTACCCTTATGTTCTGTCCACTGTACCCGCATTATGCCCTCCTCCTGTATTGCTTTATGGGTATATAATACTCAATTATGGGGCTGAAATCAACGCCAATGAGCAGGGTATATGGTTAAAAATATGGCAGCTGCAAATTATTCTGATTTTTTTGGAACTAAAATCAGTTAAGTTTTGTCATATGGGTGGAATTAAAAAAAGTTATGGAGGGTAACATGAGGGTAAAATTTGGTTTTGGATTTGTTCTGGCGGTTTTTTCAGTATTGGTTACAGACTGCGTAAAGCACATTTCGCCTGCCGCTGCATTAAATCCGGAGGTGCTTTCTTCGCCGGATCTGATTCTTTATGCGGATTCAGGTTACAGCACAAACGGCACAAGAGAAATATGCACAATGAAGCCTGATGGCAGTTCCAAAAAAAGGGTCACCACAAACACTGCAGAGGAATCATGCCAGGTTTTGTCGCCGGATATGACAAAAATAGCATTCTGCGCCAATCTTGAAGGGACTGATGATATTTATGTTATTAATGCTGATGGCACAGGGCTTTTAAGGATTACAAACAGCACCGAAACAGAGGCCGGGGTTATGTGGTCTGCGGATAATTCAAAGCTGTTATTTGAAAGGCATAATGTGGGCACTGCCGGCAATACGGAAATCTTCACGGTAAACGCCAATGGAACCGGCGAGTTGAATCTTACAAATAACAGCGTGCTGGATCAGCATCCCTGCTGGTCCGCTGACGGGCAGAAGATAGCTTATGTAACATATACGGGTGCAAATGAAACGCAGGTCTTTGTTATGAACGCTGACGGCAGCAATAAGACCCAGATTACCACGGGCGCGCATGAAAAATTTTCGCCTGTATGGTCGCCGGACGGCAGTATGATACTTTACTATTCAGTGGGTACAAACGCTTGTTTTGACGCGTTTACGGTTAATGTTGCCACGCACGTGCAGGTTAACCTTACAAATTTAAGCGCGGCCAGTTCCGGCGTTTTTTACCCTGTGTGGTCGCCTGACGGGACGAAGATAATGTATGCGCTGACTGATTCAAATCCTTCAGGCGAAATATTTGTAATGAACGCCGATGGTTCGGGCAGTGTAAAGGTGGCGGATTATGCTGACGGAAGTATTCATGCGGGATGGTCCCCTGACAGCACGGGAATAGTATTTTACAGGAACATTGGCGGTAATTCTAAAGTATGCAAAATGAAAGCGGATGGAAGTGAAAAGACAGAACTTACCGACGGCATATCAAATTGTGTTGCCTTTGGGTGGTATTAAAATTATTCTGTAACAAGTTTCAAAAAAAATCCGGGCTTAAAGCCCGGATTTTTTTTTGTCTGACACTAAAATAACCCACACCGCGCCATATACCGAAGATTTACTTTTATTATCTTGCGTGTTTTTTTGGGCTGGTGTAATATGGTTTTTGTTTGATAATAAAAAAAGAAATATAAGGGGCAGGGCAAAATATTTCAGGAGGGTATTGTGAAAAAAATAATTTTTTTAACAGCTATTATTAGTGCGGTAATTTTTATACATGGGTGCAAGACGGCTGTGTCGCCAACGGTTCCGGCCGCAACGAACACGCCAAACGCAACGCAGACTATTGAAGCTATTGTCAGCGGCGCGGAAGCGATACATGCGACTCAGACCGCGGTTGCTGTTTTATCGGCAACCCCCACACCAACAATGAGTGTCCAGTTTCTTACAAAATGGGGGAGTTATGGAAGCGCAGACGGGCAGTTTGATTCTCCTCGTAATGTTGCAGTAGACGGCAGCACAGGCAGAGTATATGTTGTGGATACAAATAATAACAGAATACAGGTGTTTGATATTAATGGCACATTTCTTACAAAATGGGGGAGTTATGGAACCGCAGACGGGCAGTTTGATTCTCCTTATAGTGTGGCAGTAGACGGCAGCACAGGCAGAGTATATGTTGTGGATGCAAGTAATCACAGAATACAGGTGTTTGATAGTAATGGTACATTTCTTACAAAATGGGGGAGTTATGGAAGCGCAGACGGGCAGTTTAATTATTCTTTTAGTGTGGCAGTAGACAGCGTCAAGGGCAGAGTATATGTTGCGGATGGAAATAATAACAGAATACAGGTGTTTGATATTAATGGCACATTTCTTACAAAATGGGGGAGTAACGGAACCGCAGACGGGCAGTTTGATTATTCTTTTAGTGTGGCAGTAGACGACAGCACAGGCAGAGTATATGTTGCGGATACAAATAATACCAGAATACAGGTGTTTGATAGTAATGGCGCATTTATTACAAAATGGGAGAGTTATGGAAGCGCAGACGGGCAGTTTAATTTTCCTCGTGGTGTTGCAGTAGACAGCATCACAGGCAGAGTATATGTTGCGGATACAAAGAATTATAGAATTCAGGTGCTTGATATTAATGGCACATTTCTTACAAAATGGGGGAGTAATGGAACCGCAGACGGGCAGTTTCGTTTTCCTCGTGGTGTGGCAGTAGACAGCATCACGGGCAGAGTGTATGTTGTGGATAGTGAAAATAGAACAATACAGGTATTTAAGATTTATAATTGATAATAACCCGGCGGTGTGCCATATACCGCAGGGGTATATGGCGGGTTTGAGATTAGAGTGGAACAAAATATTTGATTTTTGGGGACTGCGGGCGGATAATATCACATAGATAAAGACACCGCGAACGGGGCGCGGATACAGGGAGGATATATGGACGATATTATGCAGGCGCAGTATGAACAGAAAAACGCGGTATTAATACCGGGGTTTGGGCGCCATGGCATCATATTTAATAAAGACAACCTTGTTTATAAAGAAAAGACTTATTATTATTCTAACCTGACGTCCGTTTATTACCGTTCTGAAAAAATGACTGTAAACTTTATCCCTGTTTTATATTCCTTTTACGCGGGACTGCGTTTTGGAAAAGAAAAGATAGATATTATCTTTACCGCGCCTTTTTATATTGGCGCTAAAAAAAAGGAAGCTGTGTTTTTTAAACTTGTCACCCTGCTTGGCGAATACGTCATGCCTTTATTAATTTCAAACATTCTCAGAGATATATTTGAAAACGGGAAAAGCGCGGCCATAGGCAATATTACATTTACTAAAGACGGGTATTCAAAGAAAAAACTTTTTGGCGGAACAGATTCGGTTATGTGGGCAGAGCAGGTTTACCTGCCCGTGCCGCACGAAGGTTACATATATGTGTATAAAGACAAAAACGGCAAAGCAAAGGTATTTAAGACGTTAAGAATGAGTACGACCAACGCGGTGCTTCTGCCGGAACTGGTTCAGCAGGCGTATAACAGGTTTCATAATATCGGAGGGTAGAGCGCATTCCGGCCGGAAAGCGGTTTAATTTTTTACGTTATCTACGCGGAAAAATTATGATATAATTTTGCCTGCAGTAAGGGTTAAAAACACGCAAAGCCGGATGATAAAATTCAGCCGGCCGATAAAGGGCGGGAATTTATGAACGCTGAAAAAAAGTTATTGTTGCTTGTTTTTGTTGTATCTGCGGCAGCCGTGTTCACCGGGTGCGCGGGGCTTTATGTCGGCGGAGGCGCTTCGTATGTAAACGGCGGCGGCGAGCCGGCGTCATACAGGGGGATTTCCAACAACCTTATAATACTTCCAAAAATGAACCCGGCAATAGGGTATTACGCGGAAATCGGGAAAATAAGCAGGGACGGGACTATGCATATTTCCTATGTAAACGCGGCGCCTGAAGGCGAAAATTCCGGCAAAAAGTATGAATGCGCGTACAATAAAATCACGGCAGGCGGAAGGTTTTTCTTTGAACGCATGTCTGATGAAATCGGTTTTTACGCGCCTGTAAACCTGTCCATGACATTTATAAACATACCCGGCGCTTCCGGGCAGGAAGCTGTTACTTACAGCGGTCTTGGGCTTGAAGGCGGGCTTGGAATGCGCGTGCCTCTGGCGGATGTTTTTATGATAAACATTGACGCCATGTGGGCGATAGACACGCTTGGCAGCGCGTCAACAAAAGCCGCTTCCGGCAAGCTTGAAGAATCCATGTGGTTAATGGGGCCGGCGCTGCGCGCAGGCGCTTTTTTTATATTTGATTAAGGAGGGCGGATTATGAAAAAAACAATAACAGTGATTATCATAATGGTTATGTCTTTTAATTTTTTTCCGAATTTATTGCTTGCGGACAGCGGGGGAAATATAAAAATATCTGATTACACTCCGCAGCTTTATATTCAGACGGCAGAGTACGGCTGTGAATCGTGCAACAGCAATAATGACATTGATACAAACAACAGGCTGCGCAGCATGGAAATACAGGAAAGGCTGCGTCAAAGGTCCTTAAGCGATTACAGCAGTACTCCGGACAGCGTGCTGCCGGAAGGCATAGCTGACCTGGGTTTAGTGGACTGGGGAGTGATAGGCGTGGTTGGTTACATGGCAACCATGCTGCTGTTCTCTTTAATTGACTCGCCGGAGTACACAAGGGTTAAATAAACCCCGTGGTTTGAATCAGTAATTAGCGGCAGAAAACAGAAAGACGGGGATACGCAGACGTTTTAAAAATAATCCATTCAATCAGTTAAAAAACCAATTGTAATTGGTGCTATATTCTAATATTATGTTTTAAAACTTAATGCAGGAGGTTATTGTGAAAAATAATAAAGCTTTAATGTATGTTGTAAGCGTTTTATCAGCGACGTTTTTATATTCAATTACGTTCTTTTTTATACCGCTTAAAAAAATGGGTGAAATATGTATTTTAAACGTACCCGGACCGGGCGGCAATCCTGTATGCGCCGTGAATTTTTCCCTGATATTTCTTGGCGTGTATATGTTTATTCCTTTAATAGTATCTGTAATCCTGCAAAAGCTGGTTTATAAAGAGCCGTTAAAAGAGATAGGTTTTAAATTTAAATGGAGCCCGTGGTATCTTTTTGCGGTTTTTACGCCCATAGCAATATCATTTCTGTCGTCCGCTTCCGCGCTTATTTTCCCGTGGATTTCATTTACCCCGGACATGAGCGGCATGATTGACCGCTATAAAGATATGCTTTCGCCGGAACAGATTGCAGAAATGCAAAAGCAGCTTGCAGAAGCCGGCCCTTCGGTGTTAATCATGAGCATAGTGCAGATGATAGTGGCGGCAGTGACAATTAACGCGGTTTTTGCCCTTGGCGAAGAAGCAGGCTGGCGCGGATTTTTTCTTAAAAATTTACAGTCCATGCCTTTTTATAAAAAGTCCGCGCTTATAGGCGCGGTGTGGGGTTTCTGGCACCTGCCTGTTATCATACAGGGTTATAATTACCCGCAGCACCCGATAGCCGGAGTGTTTATGATGATTATTTTCTGCGTGCTTTACTCGCCCATATTTACATATACCGTTGAAAAGACAGGGTCTGTTTTTTCCGCGGCTGTTCTGCACGGCGCGATAAACGCCTCGGCAGGCGCGGCTGTAATGTACATAAAAGGAGGAAGCGATTTAACGGCCGGTGTAATGGCGGCTTCCGGGTTTATTGTGCTTATATTGGCGAATACAATACTTTATTTTTATGATAGGATATTCAGCAAAGAAAAAATAATCACTAAGGCGTGAAAAAATTCAGGAGGAAGAAGATGAGAAAAGTTTTATTTTGTATTTTTGCAGTACTTGTTTTAGCTTTAAGTGTATTCGCGGAAGAACCTGCTGCAACAACAGCAGCGGCTGCTCCCGAAGCAGCGGCAACGGCAGTCCCGCCGCAGGGATGGTTAAAGCCTGTTGTGACAGGCGCGGTAAATTTTTCGCAGGCCGGTTTTGACAACTGGGCGGCAGGCGGGGAAAACAACTGGGCGTGGACCGCGTCTTTGCTTGCGGGCGAAAATTTTGACATGGAAAAATGGCTTTGGGAAAACACATTAAAGCTGAAGTACGGAATGATTGACACTGAAACAGCTGACCCAAAAAAATCCGACGATGAAATAAGGCTTGATTCCATGCTGCGCTACAGGCTTGGGATAAAGCTTGACCCGTTTGTGGCGTTTATGGCGCAGACACAGATGACAGCCGGATACGTTTACTCGCCGGAAAAGACAGAAGTGTCGGCGTTTATGGACCCGGGATATTTAAAGGAAAGCCTTGGTTTTGTTTACTCGCCTATTGAAAACTTAAGCTTAAGGATAGGCGCCGCCATCAAACACACAGTAACGGATAAATACGCGCTTTTATACGCGGGCGGAACGGATAAATTTAAGTCAGAACCCGGCGCTGAAGCCGTGCTTGATTACATGGTTAAGTTTGCGGAAAATATAATATATGTAACAAAAGCCGAAGCTTTTACTGATTTTAAGGCTTCTGACAGGACAGACCTTACATGGGACAACACAATTACATTTAAGTTTAATGAATACTTCAACATGGGGTTCAATTTCATGATGAAGTATGACAAGGATGTTTCCACAAAAAGGCAGATTAAGGAATCGCTGACAGCCGGAATCACGTACAACTTTATTTAGTCCGTAAAAACAAAAAGCCCGGCGCTTTTGGCGCCGGGCTTTTTTTATTCCTATTTTTTTGTGACTTTTTCTTCGCGGAGCACGAATTTGGCGATAAGAAACACAACCCACGCAAGTATGATAAAATTAATAAAGGCGTTAAGAAGGGCGCCCCATCCTATAACTATAGGCCCCAGCGTGAATGTGGCTTTTACCCATTCTCCGCCCGGTATAAACGGGGTGATAATTGGCATAATAAGGTAGCCGACAACCGCTTTAACAAGTTCTGTCGCCGCGCCGCCCATTATGAAACCTACGGCAAGCCCTATTACCTTGTACTCCTTTAAAAAATCCTTAAATTCATTGATAAGGCTCTGTTTTACCTGCTTGTTTACGTTCTGCTCCTCCATTTTATTACCTCCTTATATTTTTAAAACCACATTATTTTTAACATAAAAACGGGTCAAAAAACAGTTTTTTTTAGGGCGCCGGCTTCTTGCGCGTAATATTGACTTTCCCGCCAGATGTGGTATTTTATTAATGTCAATTTAGTCCTTATAAAAATCCCGGAAAATAAGGTGTAAGGAGGCATTATTATGGCGGAAGAAAAAGAAGAAATAAAAAAAGAGGCAAAGGAAGAAACACAGGAACCTTCCCTGGAGCAGCAGGAAGCCGAGCTTGAAAAAAAGATAGATGAGGATAAAAAACTTCTGGCAGAGACCACGGATAAATACCTGCGCGCCCTGGCAGAGCTTGATAATTTCCGCAAAAGGGTGGCCAAAGACAAGGAAGACTTTGTAAAATTCGCCAAGGCGGACATAGTAAGGGATTTTCTTCCTGTTATAGACAATCTTGAAAGGGCGCTTGCGTCATCCAAAGAAGTTAAAGAGGCAAAAACATTAAGCGACGGCGTGAAGATGGTGTTAAAGCAGTTTGTTGAAATCTTAAAAAAACAGGGTGTGTCTGAAATAGAGTGTAAAGGCGTGTTTAACCCGGATTTTCACCACGTTGTGCACAGGGAAGAAGCACAGGGAAAAGAAGAAGGCGAAATAACCGAAGTTTTTCAGAAAGGATATATGTTTGAAGACAAGGTAATGAGGCCGGCAATGGTTAAAATAGCCGTCAAAAAATAGAGGAGCTATAAATGCCGCACAGGGATTTATATGAAGTGCTGGGCGTTTCCAAAAACGCCACGCAGGAAGAGATAAAGTCGGCTTTCCGCAACCTTGCCAAAAAACACCATCCTGACGCGCATCAGGGCGAGAATGAAAAAAAACAGGCAGAGGAAAAATTCAAGGAACTGGGCAACGCGTACGCTGTTTTAAGCGACCCGGACAAGCGTAAAAAGTACGACACTTACGGGTTTGACGGATTAAAAGGCAATCAGGCAGGCGGCCAGTACGGCGGGTTTGAAGACATATTCACAAATATGGGCGGAATGGGCGACGTTTTTGGCGATATGTTCGGCGACATATTTGGATTTGAATCGGGCAGGCGCGGCGGCCGAGGCAGGTCAAGGCGCTCGGACGGCGACGACATGCAGGTGAACGTAAAACTTACATTTGAAGAGGCGGCTTTCGGCAAGAAAGCATCTTTTGATATTAACAGGTTTGAAGTGTGCGATACCTGCAGGGGCGAAGGCATAAAACCGGGGACGTCAAAAAAGACATGCGCCACCTGCGGCGGCCAGGGAAAGGTAAGGCAGTCATCGGGATTTTTTTCCATGGTCACAACATGCCCCAAGTGCGGCGGAGAAGGGGAAACAGCCGAAGCGCTGTGCCCTGACTGCGGCGGCAGAAGGCTTAAACAGAAAAAGAAAACAATAGAAGTTAACATTCCCGCGGGCGTTGCGGCGGGTTCGTATTTAAAACTGTCCGGAGAAGGGCATAAAGGGCTTTTTGGCGGCTTGCCGGGAGACTTGTTTGTGGCGGTTACCGTGGAGCCGCACGAATTGTTTAAAAGGCAGGATAACGACGTCATACTTGACCTGCCCGTGACCATAACCCAGGCTGTGCTTGGCGATGACATTGTGATTCCGACATTATACGGAAAAAAAGAGGTAAAAATACCCGAAGGTTCGCAGAGCGGGGACATAATAAATATAAAAGGCGCGGGTTTTCAGGCGCTGTCAGGCCGTTCAAAGGGCGATATGCGCGTGGTGTTAAGGGTGGAAATCCCCAAAAACCTTAATTCAAAGTTGAAAGACGCCTTTAAAAATGTTAAATTGATGGACAAGGAAGAATTCTATAATGAAGTGAAAAGGTATTCCAAAGCCGCAAAAAAACACCTTGAAAAATAGTTAAGGAGGAATAAATGGGAGCTGAAGAAAAATTTGACGTCATAGTGGTGGGCGGAGGGCCGGCGGGCCTTACGGCCGCTTATGTTATGGCAAAAGCCGGGCTGCAGGTTGTTGTCCTTGAACGCGGGGATTACTGCGGTTCCAAAAATATGTTCGGCGGGATATTTTTTACAAACGTCTTAAGGGAGCTTATTCCGGATTTTGAAAAAGACGCGCCTTTGGAAAGGGTTGTCACAAAAAGGCGCTGGTCGCTTTTAACGCCGGACGGCGAAATAGGCGGCGGTTTTAAATTTTCAAAGTTCGCCCAGGAGCCGCATAACAACAGTTACACGGTTTTAAGGGCCAAATTTGACAAATGGTTTTCCGAAAAAGTTGAAGAAGCCGGCGCGATGATCCTTACCGGATGCGTTGTGGACGGTTTTTTAAAGGATGAAAAAGGCAAGATAAACGGGGTAAAAGCAAGGATGGACGACGGCGATATTTATGGCGACTGCATCATACTGGCAGACGGCGTAAATTCGCTTCTTGCAAAGCAGCTTGACATGCACAGGGAACTTGCCCCTGAATCCACAATTGTCGGGGTAAAAGAAGTAATAGAATTTCCCGAAGAAAAAATTAAAGACCGTTTCGGCCTAAACGACAACGAAGGCGTTGCGTATGAATATTTTGGCTATGCCGCAAAGGGCGCCATAGGGTCAGGTTTTATCTACACGGACAAGACATCAATTTCTGTGGGAGTGGGCGGCACAATCAAGTCGCTTATGGAGCACAAATTAAACCCCAACGACCTTCTTGAATGGTTTAAAAACCATCCGGCAATCAGGCCCCTTGTAAACGGCGGCGAACAGAGGGAATACGCGGCGCATTTAATACCTGACGGCGGCTATAACAGGCTGTCAAAACTTTATAAAGATAATGTCCTTGTTGTTGGTGACGCGGCGGGATTTGTAAACGCGTCGCTTTTCCACGAAGGCACAAACCTTGCCATGATGACGGGTAAAATCGCGGGAGAAACCGTTATAAAGGCGAAAGAAGCAAATGACTTCAGCGAGGTTATGACCGCAAGGTACGAACACCGCTTAAGGGAAAGTTCCGCGATGAAGGACATGAAGAAATTCCGCCACCTGGCGCACGTGCTTGATACCACGCCGCAGCTGTTTGAAAAGTACCCGGTAATAATGGAAGAATTTGTGCGCGACATGTTCACCGTGGACGGAGAATCCAAAAACGCGAAACAGATGCGCCTTGTTATGAGGCTGTTAAGAAAAGAAAATCCCATAAGCTTCGCGCTTACAGGCCTTAAGGGCAGGAGGGTTATAATATGAGCAAATTTACATCAATGGAAGACAAGCTTGGGCTTGATAAGTTCACGCTGTTTCACCAGACGCATTTAAAGATTAAAGACGGCTTTAAGACCGGCGAAGCCGCTAAAAAACTTGTAAATGATAAATTGTTTATCTGCCCGGCAAAGGTATACACGTTAAATGAAAAGGATGAAGTTGTTGTGTCTTTTGAAAACTGCCTTGAATGCGGCACGTGCAGGGTGGCGGCGCCGGAAGCTGTGGAATGGGAACACCCGCAGGGCGGCCACGGAATAGTGTACAGGCTTGGCTGAAATATTTTAAAAATATAAGGGCGCCGGCAACGGCGCCTTTTTTTATCCCTTATGCGTTTTAAAAAGCAAAAATAAGGCGGTTATGATGTCAAAAAATGAAACGTTAAAGAATTACATTCTGGTTCTGGACGTGGGCAACAGCAATATAACGGCAGGGGTGTTTTCAGGGGACGAACCTGCCTGCAGTTTCCGCCTGCGCACAAACATAAATTTTACCGAAGACCAGTACTACACGCAGATTAAACAGCTGTTGGAAATAAACAAAACATCAGTGTCTGACATTAAAGGCGCCATAGTGGGAAGCGTGGTGCCTGTCATTACCGAAAGTTTCACCGGAATGATAAAAAAATATTTCGGTTTTCAGCCCGTGACCCTGGGGCCAAGGACAAAACTTAACATTAAAAACAGGTACCGCAACAAAAACGAAGTGGGCGACGACCGCCTTGCAAACGCGGCGCGCGCGTACGCTGTTAATAAGGGCAAAGACACAATCATAATTGACCTTGGCACTTCAATTAATTTTGACGTGGTGGACAAAAAAGGCAATTTTCTGGGCGGCGCCATTATGCCGGGTATTAATATGTCGCTGCACGCGCTGTTTGCCGGGACGGCAAAACTTCCAAAAATAAACCTTAAATACACTGACATGGGGATAGGAAAGACAACCGAAGAGTCAATTTCAAGCGGCGTCTTAAACGGGATAATAGGCGGCATTAACGAAACCGTTAAGATGATAAAAAAAGATATGAAAGCAAAGGATGTAACCGTTATTTTTACCGGCGGGGAGGTAAATCCGCTGGTGGTTAAAAGGCTTAATGAAAAACGCGTGATAAAAGACGGCGATTTTACATTAAAGGGTTTTAAGCTTATTTATGACCTGAACGCGCGTAAAAAATAGCGCAGGTTTTTGTATTTTTGCTTATGAATTTGTTTTTTATATATTAAACCTGACGCAAATAGTTATGGTTATTTATGCGCGCAAACAGTGTTTTAAGGCAATACTTTGCCAATCTTACAAAAAACCTGCTTGACTATGCCGGAACTATTTGATATAAATTTAACTGGCCAGGGTTGAGTTACTCGTTAGCTCGTAAAACCCCTCTATGTCCCTGGCCTTAAAAAACCCCAAACACAAATACAAAATTTTTTTATTTTGTCTGTGATATAATAAAATCAGTTAAAGGCAAAAAACTGACGGGGGAATAATGAAAAAAGCGCTAATTAACGTTTTAATCCTTGTTTTTTTCAGTATCAATGCGCGCGCTCTTGATATTCCGTTTTTTTACGAGCCCGCGCCCGGCGCTTCCATGTCCGGCGCTTTAACGGCAGGTACTGATGACGAAACCGCGCTGTATTACAACCCCGCCGGAATGATTTACGTCAAAAAAAATACCATATCAGTTGACGGAAAAATACATAATTATGATTTTAACGGTGAGACGGCCAAAGAAAACTATTTTAATTCCGGCGTGTCAGCGGGGATCGCTTTTAAAGGGTTCGGGTTCAGGGCCGCTTTTACCCAGGCCGGTGATAAGTTAACGGTTGACGCGCAGGGCAACAGCTACCTTGAAGACACCCTTCTTTTAACCGGCGGTTTTGGCTATGATTTAGGAGCCTTAAAAGCAGGCGCCGCGTTTAACATAATAGCCCTGTCCGGAATTGCCGAAGGCGTTTCATTTGACGCGGGTATGCTGTTTGAAATAAACGAAAGGGTAAGGGCGGGTATAACGGTAAAAAACCTTATTAACTCTTCCTTTATATACGCGCTTGATGATTATTCCATACTGTCAAAATGCATGATGCCGGTGTTTGTTAATCTTGGCATAAATTTCAGGCCCTTTGATTTTGTAAGCGTGAATTTTGACGTACACAATTTATTTGAAGCGCGCTCGCGCGTGGATTTAATTTCAGGCATTCCCGCCGACTACACATTTAAAAGGGAATTTATTCTTGGAGCAAGGGGTTATATCGGCAATAATTTTATCGTCAAAGCCGGAATTAAATCCGGCGAAAACAAAACAAACGCCAACCCTTTTGAAAATGAATACTCCATAAGGACATCTTTATCCGCGGGCATAGGATACGTAAATGACATGCTAAAAGTGGAAGCCGTGTATTTTAACGATTTCAGGACGGTAAACGGCGCGAAAAATCCGGGCGGGTTTATGCTGGGTTCGGGGTGGTATTTTTAACATGAAAAAATATCTTCCGTTTGTCACGCTTGCCCTGGCGGCAATACTTTTTATTCTGTACAAAACAGGGGCAAACCCTTACGCTTTTGGCGCTGTGCTTTTTGTATTTGTCATATTTCAGGTTGTGATAAGTTTTAAAAAAATGTCCCAAATAAACGCGGGCAGGGAAAGCGATTTAAAATTTGAAAGAACGGCAAAAATTTTAGGGATTGCCGCTGGAGTTTTAATATATATCTTTGTATTTTTTGTCCTTGTGCTGCTTGGCGTGCTTATGGGTGCATCCGCCGCCGGCGATGAAGCGCTTATCTGGAATGTTTACGGGGTTATAAGCGCGGTGCAGAATTTGAAGTATTTTATTACAGGCGCGCTTCTTGTCCTTTATCTTGCGCGGTATTTTGTCCTTGCGCGCGGTTTTAAAGCGCTTGATGAAGCGCAGAAAGCGGATAAAGGCGCGTGGGTAAAAGCGGAAAAAAGGAGTTCTCTTATTTACGCGGCGGTTATTCTTGCGGCAATGGCGGTGATTTTTTATTTAAAGTCAGCGGTTTAAGCTATAGGCAATTAAGCAAAAGCAAAGGAAAAATGAGCGCTGCGGGTATGCTATAGCTTAATTGCTTAACTGCATACTGCTTAAATTCCCGGGAGGGAATTACAATTAATCCACTTTTAATATGGCAAGGAAGGCTTCCTGCGGGATTTCCACGGAGCCAATCTGTTTCATCCTTTTCTTTCCCTCTTTCTGCTTTTCAAGCAGCTTCCTTTTTCTTGTGATGTCGCCGCCGTAGCACTTGGCAAGCACGTCTTTTCTAAGCGCGGGAATTGTCTCCCTGGCTATTATCTGCGCGCCTATCGCGCCCTGTATGGGCACCGGGAACTGCTGGCGGGGGATAGCGTCCTTTAATTTTTCGGTTAAGTCGCGCGCCTTGGCGTACGCGAAGTCCGCGTGGGTTATAAATGAAAGCGAATCCACGGGTTCGTGGTTGACAAGGATATCCACGCGGTCAAGGTTGGCTTCCCTGTAATCAAGAATTTCGTAGTCCATTGACGCGTAGCCGCGCGACATGGATTTTAACTTGTCATAAAAATCCCATATGATTTCCGCAAGCGGCATTTCGTAATGAAGCACGGCCCTTGAAGTGGAAATGTATTCGGTTGTCTTATAAATTCCGCGTTTTCCCTGGCACAGCTGCATCATGGCGCCGATGTAATCCGGCGGCGTTATTATGGAAAACTTTACAAAAGGCTCCTCTATTTTTTCTATCCTTCCGGCTTCCGGAAGTTCTGACGGCGCGTCGCAGACAAGCACTTCTTTTGCCGTGGTGTAGACTTTATATTCAACGTTGGGCGCTGTGGCTATAAGGTTTAAATTATATTCGCGTTCAAGCCTTTCCTGCACAATTTCCATGTGTAAAAGGCCCAAAAACCCGCAGCGGTAGCCAAAGCCAAGCGCTTCGGATGATTCCGGAGTAAAAGTAAGCGAAGAGTCGTTAAGCTGAAGTTTTAAAAGCGCTTCTTTTAATTCCGCGTACTGGTCATTTAAAACCGGAAACAGCCCGCAGAAAACCATGGGTTTTACTTCCTGATAGCCGGGCAGTGGTTCCGCGCACGGCTTGTAAGCGTCGGTTACGGTATCGCCTATTTTTATGTCCTTTAAGCTTTTAATGCCGGCGGTTATAAATCCGGTGTTGCCGGCTGTCAGTTCGTCTGTTTCAACCATACCGGGCCTGAAAATTCCAAGGGTGGTCACTTCCCAGTTTGTGCCGCTTGCCATCATGGTTATCTTCATGCCTTTTTTTATTACGCCGTCATACAGCCTTAAGAAAATAATTACGCCTTTGTAATAATCAAACTGCGCGTCCATGACAAGCGCTTTTAACGGCGCGTTCACGTCGCCTTTGGGCGGCTTTATTCTGTCCACAACCGCGTCAAGTATTTCGGTGATACCTATGCCTTCCTTGGCGCTTGCCTTAATGCATTCTTCGGACGGTATGGCAAGCAGCTCTTCAAGTTCCATCATAACTTTTTCCGGGTCAGCGGCGGGCATATCAATTTTATTTATGACAGGAATTAAAGTCAGGTTGTTTCTGACGGCAATATGCGTGTTGGCCATTGTCTGCGCTTCAACGCCCTGCGACGCGTCCACAACCAGAAGCGCGCCTTCGGACGCGATAAGAGATCTTGAAACTTCATATGTAAAATCCACGTGGCCGGGCGTGTCCACAAGGTTAAGGGTGTAATCCTGCCCGTTTTTTATGTAATGAATCTGCACGGCTTTGGCTTTAATGGTTATGCCGCGTTCGCGTTCCAGTTCCATGCTGTCAAGGACCTGTTCTTTCATTTTTCTTTTGTCAATGGTATGGGTCTCTTCCAGCAGGCGGTCGGCAAGCGTTGATTTGCCGTGGTCTATGTGGGCTATAATGCTGAAATTTCTTATAAACTTCATGTATTCATTGTTCATTGTTTTTCTACCTTCACATATTTATATTCAAAGTAACGGTTCTGCGTCTTTCTTTCACCGTATTGTATCATAAAGGCAATCATCTGCATGTTTTCCTTGCGCGCGTCCATCCTTGCCGCCTGCATGTTAAGGTTAAAGGTGCGTATTTCGCCCGGCGCCAGGTAAAAGGTTTGGTCCGCGGACTCGCTCATTGAAAGGTTTGCTATTTTCATGGGCTTCATAATAAAGTTAGAGCCGGTTTTGGATGTGTTTTTCACGTTTATTTCAACCGTGAAAGGGACGTTTAACTTAATTTCGTCGGGCGCGTCCCATGTAACGGTAAAAGGAAAGCAGCCCTGTTTTTTTCTTAAATAGGTAAAAGTCGCCGCGCCCGTGATTCCCCATTCAAGCGATGAATACGGGCCGCTTGTGTTTAAAAAAGCGCGCGTCAAATCGTGCCAGAAAAGGCCAAGGCTTGGGTTAACGGGAAGAAGTTTGTCCACAAGGTGCTGCTGCCTGATAAAGTGTTCGTCAGGGCCGGCCGGGTCGTATGTGCGGCCAAGCAGGTTCCAGTCCACGCACTGGCCGGCGACAAGCGATGTTTTTCCGCGTTTTAAATAGGCCTCCCAGTCGTTTATCATCATGGGATAAGTGTCTTTTGGAACTGAATAATACATTGCGGCGTTCATGTCAATGCCCGCGTCAATGAACATAAGGGGGTCCTGGCCGTGCTGTTTTCCCATTTCCCATGTCAGGGTAAAAGCCCACATGGGTTTGGTGATTCCGGCTTTTTCACGGATGTAGATTATTATCTGAGACATTTTGTGGGCGCGCCACCACTGCCACATTTCAATTACAGACCTGTTTTTTTCTTTTTCTATCTTCCTGCCAAGCCACAGCATGCGGCTGTCTTCGTCAAGCGAATACCAGTCCGCGGGCACGCCGCGCACGGGCATATCGCTTACAAATTCAGAAGCGTATTCGTAGCCGCCAAAATCAGTCCTTACATAATCAAGGCCCACATAATCAACGCCGGGATTATTGTTCATTTTTTTAAGAAGGTCGGCTATGTCGTCGTGCCTCTTTTTATCTTTTATGGAAACATATATAAGTTTTCTTAAAGTGTCGTTTTCTTTGTCATAGCCGGTGGTGTGGGCATACGGCGATAAGTCCTGCCTGTTGCCTAAAAGCACAAAACTTGTTATCCAGGTGCCGTATTTTATGTTGTGCCTGTGAAGCTCTTCGCCCACTTCGCGCATCTGGCGGACTGATTTCTGGTCCCATGGGAATTCCTCGCTGTTTACGGCGTTTGGTTTGTCCCATATCTGGCTCTGGCCCACGCAGTGCCACATTGCGTCAGCACCCATAAACTTTGACCACAATACGTAATTTTCCCATACTTTTACGGCTCTTCCGCCCACTCCGGGAACGCGGCGTATGATACTGTCGCCGGGTTCTATGTTCATTACGGAAAAACCTTTGGGAAGTTCCGGCGCTGTGCGGCCTTTAATTTTAAATGCCGCGTTGCCCGCGTGTCTTTTTGAACCGTCTTTTAAAAGCACCATTGCCCTGTATTCGCCAAGCTTTGGATTAAGAGGGATGGGCCATTTTCCGGTGAAACGTTTTGTGCTTCTGTTGTATGAAAGGTTTATTGTGGTTGTTTTTCCCACGGTGGTGATAAGGGTATTTTTATGAAAGATTTTGGCGGTGCATTCCATATTACGTGAGGGCTGCTGTTCTTTCTTTCTAAAAGAAGGAATCACCGGAGTACCGGGCATTTCCAGATCGCACATAATTGTCACAATTTCGTAACGCCAGTATTCGGGTTTGTCCGTTGATACTTTAATATTTACCGCGTGAACACTTGAAAAAAACAGTATTAGCGGTATAATTAATGTAAATTTTGTCTTCATAAACGTCCTTTTATTGAAATATTAAGCATTCTGCTAAAAGAGAATTATATAGAGTTATATCGGCAAGGTCAAGCACAAAAGGGAGATTATAATAATGAAGAAACAAAAAGGGCTTTTTGTATGCGAAATTTTTGAGGATATTGAAGGTGAAGGCAAATATCAGGGCTATCCGACGTTTTTTATACGGCTGGCGGAATGCAATCTGCGCTGTAAATGGTGCGACACAAAGGAAAGCTACGCGCAGGGCAGGCCCTATGATGTTAAACTGCTGGCAAAAATGGCGTCTGACAGCGGCTGCTGCAACATAAGCATAACCGGCGGGGAGCCCCTGCTGCAGAAAAAAAACGTAAAGGCATTGATAAAGCTGTTAAGAAAAAAATGCCCGGATAAAAAAATAACCGTTGAAACCAACGGCTCTGTGTCAGTGGCAGGAATTAATGCCGATAACATAAGCATGGATATTAAGCTTTTGTCATCGGGAATGAGCAGGGAAATGATGCTTTCCAATCTTAAGTTGTTAAAATCAAAGGATCAGGTCAAGCTTGTCGCGGGTTCAATTGCGGATTTAAGGCACGCGCAGGCGCTGCTTGCAAAGAACAAAACAAAAGCCGAAATAATAGCACAGCCGGTTTTTGGAAGGATAAAGTTTTCCGCCATAAGGGAGTTTATCCTGCGCCGCTGTTTGAAATGGCGCGCAATGGTGCAGCTGCATAAGATGAAGTAGTTTAGATGCTTGAAAGCTTGGAAGGTTGGATGCTTGGTTTAGATCCGGTAGGCGCGTCCCTTTAGGGCGCGGCAGTTGATTTTGTTTTAGTAGTGGTAGACGCGGGTCTTTAGCCCGCGCGGTGTTGAACTTATATTTTGGTTATGTAGTGGTAGGCGCGTCCCTTTTAAGGCGCGGTTATAACGAGCATGCGCAGAGGAAATCCCCGGGTTTGCGCGGATCTTTAGCGCAAATGCCAGGCGGCCGTTAATTTGGTTTAAAAAGCCGAAGAGGACAATCCATAATTCATAAATGCCATAAGCAGGTTTAAGTCCTGTTTGCGGGTTATGCGTAACTGTTATGTGAAGTCTTGTTATTTGTTATAAAAAAATGGTATAATTTTTTGTTTAAATTTTTATAAAAATGAAACGGGCGGGGATATGAAAAATAAATATTTATACGCGGTTTTAATTTTTATTGTTTTTATAATAGTATCTGATTTAATCTGGTTTCATAAAGATAAAACTCCGCAGGCGTGGGATGAATCCATACATCTTGTAGCCGCTATTGATTATTCAAAGGCAATCAAAAGCGGAGATCCTATCAAGATAATTTCTTCTTTTATAAAAAAAGAAAGTTTTTATCCGCCTTTAGTGCCTTTTACGGCTGCTTTATTTTCCGGCGGTGATAATTCGCAGGACGGGCTTACCAGGCCGATGATTTTATTTAAGGTGATTTTAATTTTTTCGGTTTTTATATTTGCGGCGAAAAGCCTGGGGCCTTTTGAAGGGCTTATTGCGGCGATATTGGCAGGTACGTATCCCTTTATTTACTCTGAAAGCCGTATATTCATGTTTGATATGCCGCTGGCATCCGTTACTGCTCTTATGACGGCTGTTTTATATCTGACAAAAGGGTTTAAAAACAGGGGTTTTTCTATTTTGCTTGGGGCGGTTCTTGGCATGGGTATGCTTGTTAAATGGACTTTTTTTATTTTTGCCGCGGCTCCGCTTATTTATTATTATATTGAAAACAGAAAAGACGGGCAAAACACGGGAAAAAATCTGCTGATGTGTGTTTTAAGTTTTTGTGTAATCGGCATGCCCTGGTATCTTTATAATATGTTCGGATTGGTTAAAAATATTTTTTTCTATTCTTTTAAACAGGGTGCAATAGAAGGGCAGGCTTCCGTCTTTAGTATCCAGGGGCTTACTCAATACTTTAGATTTCTTCCCGACAGCATGTCGTGGCCTTTGCTTTTACTGTTTGCCGCGGGCGCCGTGCTTGTAATAACCGATGCAAAAAACAGAAAGTTTCTTTTATTTTTTTTAATACCAACCGTTGTTTTTTCCCTTCTTTCCAATAAAAAATCAAGGTATATTATGGCGGCAATGCCGTTTGCGGCTGTATTATCCGCTTACGCTGTTTCACGCATAAGAGGAATAAAATTGAAAAATGCCGCCGGAATAGCGGTTATTTTATTTGCTGTTGTTAATTTTATTTTTGCGTCGTATTCTTTTGGTTTTAAATGGCCCCTTTCATCAAGACCGGGCTTGGCCGGCTGGAAAATCGAAAAGTTTTTTGACGCGATAGAAAAGGGCCCGGTCACGCTTGCCGTGGTTCCGGATCACAGGTTTATGAATAATGCTTCTTATATTTTTTATACGCGCTACAAAAGGCCTGATGTCAGAATAAACGGAATATTTAATTTTCCGATGTTCAGCGATTATTTTATTGTTAAAACAGGCGATGTGGGGCCGTGGTTTAATGCGGCTGACAGAAGGACCCGGATAACGGCAGAAGCTGTTTCCGGAAAAGGGCCCATTAACAGGCTTTATTCCAAGGTGCTTGAAGAAGATTTGCCTGACGGTTCTTCGGGAATCCTTTATAAAAGGATTTCAGATATCAGGGTAAATGACGCCGAATTTGAAGCGAATTTAAAGAAGAATTTTGATAATCTGATAAAATTTTATCTTAAAAACACTCGCGGCCTGAAATTCAGGATGAAAAGAGACAAAGGAAGCCTTTTAATTAAAGAGGCGGAATTCAGTTTTAAAGAGGGTTTTGCGGGTGATTTTAAACACAAAGACGCGGGAATGAAAATTTCAGATACGGGTGTAATCCTAAAAGGGCTTATACTTGACCCTGATTCGCTTAATGAAGGCAAGTTAAGGATATTGTCGCTTAAAGAAATTGAAGTAACTTCGTTAAATGTTAAAGGCAAAGATATCGCCGATCTGGCGCGTTTTTATACGGATGAAGTTGAAGGGCTTGATGTGAGTTTTGAGGGGGGCGATATCAGCGTTACCGGAAGATATTTAAAACAGAAGGTAAATATAAAAGTGTCGCTTTATAATCCTTCAATAGAAAATTCAAATATATATTTTAAAGTTAAAAAAATAAATTTTGGTATAATTTCACTGCCTTCAGCTTTGGTCAATTTTATGTTAAAGGATTATAATCCGCTGTTTAAGCTGTCATTAACACCTGTTAATTTGAAATTTGGAAAAATTAAGGCGGAAAATGATATTTTGCAAATAGAAAAAATTCTTTAAAATTTTGCAGATATATACACGCCGGAAAATATGGTATCATTTTAAACATGAGAAAAAAAATACTATTGATTATTATAACGGTTTGTTTAACTTCATCAGCCGGGGCTTCTGTATCCCGAGCCGCATATTTGCTGACGGGCTTAAGCCCGCGCCAGGCGGCGCTGGGCAGCGGTGTTTCTTCCGCGCTTAATTCATCATCTGCTCTGAATATTAATCCCGCGTGCGCTTCAGGCGTAACCGCGGCGGAAGTTTCCGCTTCGCAGGCATTAATGCCTTTAGGTATAAGCGGAAGAACGCTTACAGGGGCGATGTTATTTGATTTTGGGGTAATCGCGGCGCAGTATCAGGGGTATAATTTTGGTTCGCTGGAAACGCTTGAAGCTGACCAATTTGGCAGGCCTGTCATTACCGGGGATGTCCTTGAATTAAGTTCAGATGTGTTTACAATTGCGTACGCCAAAAAAACCGGAAATTTGGGGATAGGCGCGGCAATTAAAGGCGTCTTTGAAAAAATAGGAAAAGAATCCGTTTTCGGCGCGGCCGATATAGGCATCACGTACAGCGATATTTTAAACGGCAGGATGGGTATAAGCATAAATAATATAGGGAAAAATGAAGAAGGCGCGCTTCTGCCGCTTGCCGCAAGGGGGGCTTTTTCGTGGAAAATAAGGGACAACGAAAAAGAATTTATAGATTTAATGGCGGGCGTTTATTACCTTAAAAACGAAAATTATATTGAAGGCCAGCTTGGCATGGAATTTAAACCTTTTGAAATGATAAGCTTAAGGGCGGGGGCGTCCATAAACGGCAATGCCGAAATGAATTTTTCCGCCGGCCTTGGAATAAAATACAATGATATGTCCCTGGATTATTCCTATTCGCCCGGCGCTGTACCTGGAGATACTCACCGGATAGGCATTAACGCCGTGTCTTTCGGCGCGGAAGATAAAAAAGAAGAAAGCGGGGAAACGAAAGCAATACGCGAGCCCGCGCAGAATTTTACGGAATACATGAAAAGCGGGGATTACTATTTCCGCGCGAAAAAATATTCGCAGGCTGTTAAATTCTACGAACGTATAAATGTGCTGTACTGGAAAGATTTGGATTCAATGAAAGACAATGAAAAATCATCCTTCTATCAGAGGGTCGGGCTGTGTTATTACAACCTGCGCGACAATAGGAATTCCGCGCAGTATTTTGAAAAGGCGCTGTTCTTTTCGCCTGACAATGAAGTGCTGAAGTACTGGCTGAAACTGGTGAAACAATGAAAAAAATATTTTTTATAACCGCGTTTGTTTTTGCATGTTCTGCTTTCGCGTACGCGATAACAGACACAGAAACGCCTACGGTTACAGAGACCGCGACAGAAACAGTAACAGAGACGCTGACAGATACGGTTACAGAGACCGCAACTGAAACTGTCACAGAAACCGTTTCGGAAACTGTGACTGAAACAGCAACTGAAACTTCAACAGCCACAGCGTCACAGACAGAGACCGCGACACAGACACAAACAGGCACGGTGACGGAGACGGCGACAAGTACCAATACAAATACAATGACAATCACGGCAACCTGCTCGCCTACAAATACAAAAACCGTAACAATGACAAATACCATAACAAAAACCGTGACATTGACTCCTGTGCCTTTTACCCCGACTGTTACTCCCACAATCACAATTACCGCGACGCCTTTTTTAACGCCCGCGGTGCAGGATTATTATTTTGATGTTTTAAGCGGAAAAATATATCCTAACCCCGCGTCAAACAACGCTCCCATTTACGCGCTGTTTAAATTCACGGGCAGCGCTAAAGTCACACTGCAGATATACTCCATAGACGGAAGAAAAGTAAAGGAAGAGACACAAAACGTGAATTCAGGCGAACAGCGTGTCACATTCTCCTCTCCCAGCCTTGCGCCGGGGATATGGTTTACGCGGTTTGTGATTGTTGAAAACGGAAAGACAACAAAAGGGGAGCTTAAGAAGCTGGTAATTGTAAATTAAGCGTACTTTTTATAAACCTTTTCCACGGTCTGCCTTGTAATTGCCCTGCCGTGCGACGGCAGAAAAATACCGCACTTTGTATCCAGCAATTTTTTCCAGCTTTTTAAAAGCATCCGCCTGTCCATGACATACGGCACCATTGCCTGGCCCGGAAACACGTTAAACATCGCGTCGCCTACGGCGGCAATTTCATCATCCACTATCACGCTTACAGAACCGGGCGTGTGGCCGGGGGTGTGCATAATTACAATTCCGCCGCCTGCTTCGTAAACATCATCAACAATAATATCCGGTATTACAGGCGGATAATTTTCACCCTCTATCGTAAATTTTCCCTTAACCGGTTTATCTTCCGGGTTCACCCCTGCTTTTAAATGTTCAGCTTCGGCGCGGTGAATAAGCACCCCGGCGCCAAAGTGTTCTTTAAGTTTTAAAGTATTTTCCACATGGTCATAATGCGCGTGGGTTAACGCGATAACAGAAGGCACAGCGCCGGTTTTTTTAATTTTTAACAGCAGATTGTCGTACATATAACCCATGCCCGCGTCCACAAGCAGGACTGTGTCCTGTGATTCCACAAGAAAAATGTTGTTCCTGCCCGATACCACAAGCGTTATTACAGAGCCCTTTGAAGTAACCCATTTTGAAGGCATATGCTTTTCCTTTCGGTTTTAATAAGGGATTTATTATAGCATATTTGGAGAACCCGAAGGGCAAAGGGCAGGATGTACGGAAGGAATGCGGCCTTTCTGCCGTTTATTCTGTTTGACATTTTGTATTTTTATATTTAAAATCTGACGGTAATTAAAAAAACGGGAGGCATTCATGAAAAAAATGTTGTATTTGATTTTTCCTATTGCGGTAATTTTTTCCCTGGTTTCATGTTCTAAGAACGATTCTCCTGCTGCTGCTTCGCCTGCGGCGACACAGACACCCACAAGCGTGTCGCTGACCCCTTCTCCGACACCAAAAGTAAATATCAGCGCTTTTATAAACGGGGTTAATTCTGAAAAAGATTACTGGATAACTGTTAATATTAATAACGCATTATATCAGTACGCAACAATTACGGTAAATGAAGACACACTGATTTACAACGGCTCAGACGCTTATGAAAAATCCGGAGCCACAGCAGGATACACAGCGGGTATTGTTTATTCTGTACTGATTGAAACAGAGTACGGGGATTTTTTATGTGAAAGAACCGGACCGGGCGGAAATATAGCTTTGGCAGGCAATACTGTAACCTATCAATATGAAGGTAATTCGGATTTTCTTTTTGTAAAACAGGGAGCTTCAGTGATTTACAATTCGATGGATTTCATGGCTGATATAGATTCGGGATTTGAAATACCGGGTTCGGCATTCCCTGATCCCGGTGATTATAGTGTTTCGGTTTATCCTTATCATGTTGAAGCAAATGCGTTTACAGGGCCGGTGGTTCCAAATTCCGGAGATATAATGATAGAAGCATTAACAACTATTGCTGTGACAAAGTAAACTTTAATAGTTTTTTGCTGATAATAAAAAAGGGGAAAAGTATTTATTCTTTTCTCCTTTTTTATTTTTTAGAAAAATTTATATTATGTAATATAATATTCAGTAAAATATTGTAAAATAGTGAACAAAAATACAATTCAATTGACTTTTGCCTAACCAGGTGGTAATTTAGATTTATAAAGCACGGGAATTTCAGACTGACAAACGGCGGTTAGGTAACAATAATGAAATTCAAAAAACTGTTATTAATTTTGTTCTGTGCTTTTATTCCTGCCGGTATTTTCAGTTACTCATATTCCACCACCGTTGAATGGATAAACATGACCTGCACAGGCACCGAATACAGCGCGTCGTGCACGCTTACCTGCAGGTTCTGCGGGGCAAGAATTATCACGGTCACTTCGTATTCAACATCGATAAACCCAAACGACTATATGCACTGCTGCCCGGGCATGGCAGCCGCGTATTTTCCGGGATGCACGTGCGCCGGCAACATGCCAGACTGCAGCCATGGAAGCAGCGCGGGCGGAAGCGTTAATGTTCAGGCAGACACTTACGGCGCGGGTTTTTTTACGCCCAATTCTCAGGACGGTACAAAAGCGTGGCTTATGTCCGCGGAAAAAAAATGGGAAGTTTTAAAACGTGTCGCTTTGGATTACGGCTTTAATAACCCGCAGGATTACATAATGTCATACGGCGGGCAGATGGGGTCGCGCGATTACTGGACGGCAAAGATGCTTGCCGCTTACAATGAATTTGACGGAGAAGGCGCGGGCAAAACCGCGGTTAAACCGGCTGCCGCAAAACCCCGTGTTAATCCCTGCAATGACCCTAATGTGGTCTGCCTTGATGAAGGGCAGACTACCGTATACCCTGAAGATTTAAAAAAATATGATCCTGCCGCGCCGTTTGAAGAACGCGCGGGAAAAAGTCTTCCGTCTGTTATTGACGAAAAGCGGTCATTGAAATTTGATGACGAAAACTACAGGCAGGCTGAAACGCAGGCAGCCGGGCTTTCCGGGGGTTCTGAAAAATCTTCGGGGCTGGCAGGTTTTCTGGCATCTGATATGTATTCAAAGATTGAAGGAAAAGTGACAGACGCGGGAATGGACGCAACAATGGACGCGCTGTCAGGCGGAAATGAAAAAATAAAAGGGGCCATGGGCACGGCCGTGGAACTGTACGGAATATATGATAACGTAAAAAATCTTGACACCGCGGCCAAACAGGGTAATGAAGCGCTTGGCGCGGAAATGAACAATCAGTTTGTGGGATACCTTTCAGGAAAGATGGAAGGTATTCAGGGGGAAATTTCCAAGTTAAGCATAAAAGTTATTCAGAACTATACAACTAACCTTACGGAAAACGTGATGCAGGGCCTTAAAAAAGCGGGCGATATAGCTACAAACCCCAACAGCACAATGAGCGATGTAAGGGAGCTTTTAAAAAATGACTACAACGGGCAATAACATGGCATCCAAAAAAAATTTTGCGGTAAAAGCGTTTTTATTAACGGCGGTTTTTATTCTTCTGCCCGTATTTGCGCAGTGTTCACAGCTTGTAAAAAACGCGGCAGTGCTGCTGCCCGCGGGAAGCAAAGTAAAGTTTAACTGGATAATACCGCCGGCAGAGGTTAAAGATAAAGGCGCAGGAATAATTTTTAAAATGGATGGTAGCGGCAATATATGGCTTGGACGGGACGGAAAATATGTGCTTAACCCCAATAAAAATTACATGTTTGGCATTGACCGGCAGTATGATGATTTTGTCCTGACCGAAAAAGGCTCTCTGTATTTTGCCGCAAAAGGTTATCTGGGTTATATCCCGCCCGTAAAAAACAACGGCACTGACACCGGCATTCACCCTTTCCAGCCAATTGCAAAACTTCCCGTAAATGAATGCAGGCTCTACAGCGGCGCGGGTAATGTTATTTATGTGTCAGGAAAAAATCCGGACAATGGCAGGTATGAAGTGTTTACCGCAGCCGGGGAAAATGTTACCAGGGACAAAAATGACGGAATGAAGATGGTATATAAAAAATTATTCTCCGCCGGAAATAAAATCTCCGCAGCGGCAGGCGACGGCAAAACAACATTTATTGCAATGGATAAACTTGTGGTGTCATCAGTGACGGGGCTTGATAAGGCAGAAGGGTTTTTTAAACATTCAAAAGAGACAATTACCGGGCTTGCTTATGATATTAATGCCGGGATTTTTTACTGCACCGCAAAAGGCGTTGGATATGCCGGGAAAAACGGCAGCACGGAATTTTTAGCCGTATCAAATCCGTCAATTGCGTTATCCGGCGGAAAATTATACGTGTACATTCCGGCGGAAACCGCTGTGGTTCAGGTTGAAAATATTTCGGATTTTAAAGGATACGCGCTTAAATGAAAAAATTTATTTTATTGCCTGCCGCGCTTGCGTGTTTTTTTATTGCCGCTTCAGGCTTTGCCAAATCGCTGCCCGAATTCAGCCCCGGCACCTGCGGCAGCCGCGCCGTAAAATACAAAACACCGCCGGCGTCAATGCCGTGGAATACAGCTGAACGCGTGGCCGCGGCAAGGGATTTTATGGCGCAGGGCGACATTATAAATTCAATTGCTTATTATAAATCGCTTAAGGATTCGGCGGAATGGAATGAAATAAGGCCGGAATACGCACTTGCGCTGGCGCTTGGCGGAATGTCTGAACCCGCAATGAACTGCCTTGATAACAGCAGGCAGCAGGAACCGTTTGGTTCGGCCGCGTATTATTACGCGGGGTGGATATTCAGCCTTGCGGGCTACCGCTCAATTGGGAATAACATGTGGGACACAGCCAAAAACGGGGGCGGCTATCACGCAGCACTTGCGCAAAAGGCAGCGGGAGCGGCAGCTGAAAATAATCTGTGCGGACAAAAAATGGCGCAGGCAAAAGATTTACCGCGCGGCGTAAAACAAGCGCAGCCAAAGTCACAGGACGCGAAAGAAGGACTTAAAGCCGCAATGATTTCATATTCGGAAGGAAAATATTTCCACGCGGCATATCTTTTCTGCGGTTTATCCGAAAAATATCCCGGCTGGGTTGTCGCTTATATGGGGTGTTCGCTTGCGCTGGAAGGCGCCGGCGCTTTTGACGCGGCGCGTGACTGCGCGCGCGCGGCAGAGACCTTAACCGGCCTTTCCGCTGATGACAGAAAAAAGATAAGCGAAAGGGTAAATGAACTTGGAAAAATGAAAGAAGAGGAAAAAGACGCGTGGATGCGCGATAAGAATCCGGAGAATGAAAACGCCATGAACAAAGAGATATATGTGCTAAGTTTTGGCGGGGCAAACGCCGGATTCGGCGGCGGAAGCGATTTTACCCTTTCTCTTTCCGGCAAGCTTGGCGTTATGATTATAAAGGAAATGGACGTGTCGCTTGGCCTTGGTTACGAGACTGTTTCAGGGCTGGTATTGTCCGTCAGCTCCGCTTACAGGTACTATTTTGATGACAATTACAGCATAAATCCCGGGGCGGCTGTTAATTTTGGCGTGTCGGAAAACGGCCTTTCAATATCCATAGCCTTAAACGGCGGATTTTCCTGGTACCTTGACAATAAGTCAAGCAGCGCGGATATTATAGTTTCGCTTAATAAAAGCCTTGCAAGCGAAGACCCGTCTATTTCCGCCTATGTCGGCATGACAAGGTATTTCTAAGATGAAAATACTGTTCAGGACAATTATCGCGGCATCATTGTTTTTTGTTTTTTCGGCGGCTGCGCCCGCGGGGGCTCTTGAAGAATTTAAGGGTTCAGATGTTTATAAAAGCGGAATGTTTGAAAACGCTTCCTTAAAAAGCGGCGGAATCCTTCTGCTTGGCGTTTCCGAAAAATTCACGCTGCTGGCAAAAAATTCCCAAAAAGCTGCTGTAAAAAGCGCGGTTGAACAATGGGCGGAACTTAACAGCGGCAGAACCTGCATGGTGTCGGTAAGCGGGTACGGAATAAACTGTGAATTATGGGAAATTGACAAAAGCGGCCGCGCGAAACTGGCGGAAGAATGGGGTCCGGGCGCAAAGGCGGAAACAGGTTCTGACTTTTTTCTTTCAGGCAATTTACTGGGAAACGCCGGCGCGGTGTCATTGAATTTTTACGCGGGCACTTATTTTTTTAAAAATATACTGGACGCTTCGGTAAGCTTAAACGTGATGGAAAATTCCGTGTCACTGGGAGTCCTTGGCAGGGGCCACCTGTTTGTGTCCGAAAGTTTTGACTTAAACGGCGGGCTGCAGTTAAGCAGCGGCGGAAGCCTTGATAATATGGAATTGTCCCTGCTATTAGGCGCAAGCAATTTTATAGGGCATAAAACAAGCCTTGATTTCACCTGTTCTTTTTCCACAAGCGGCCGCGTGGCGCTTGGCGCGGGCATTACATACCACGAAAAGGCCGGCAGCGCAAATGTTCCGTTTGACATCACCCCTGCCGTAAAAAAGCAGGTAAAAAAAGCAGAGGCCTATTACAATGAACCTTCGCCTGCTTACACGGATACTCCCGCAAACACCCCTGTGTATACCGCGACAGCCACAAATACTCCGACAGCCGTTAATACAGCAACAGCCACTTACACCGTTTTTGTGCCTGCTTATACGCCTTCTGCGGTAAACACTCCTGCTGCCGCGCGGCAGAAAAAAGAAACAGAAGAGGAAATGAAGGAAAGGATTAAAAAAGAAGTTATAGAAGAGCTGAAAAAAGAGCAGGCAATAAAAGAACCCCGGGCTAAAACAGAAACAGAGGAAGAAAGAGACGGATTCTATATGGAAACAGATACGCTTGCGATTGCAAGAATAATAGAAGGTAATCACGCGCAGAAAGATTTTGACATAAAGATGGGATGGGGCGACTGCGGCTTATTTGGAATAAGCACTTGGCTGGATTTTATTCAGTACAATGACGAAGGGCTTGACGGTATGTTCTGGGGAGTTAAACTTGCCGCGGATTTTTATCCGCTGTGGCAGGTTAATCCTTCTTTTACTTCTCCCGCGGGATTATACGTGGGGCCTGTGTTAGGCGGCGGCTATGGCAGGTTTAATCAATATTATGGGCCGGGCGGCGGTCAGGGCGATGAAGACGGCGAAGCAGGCGAGGTATTTGGTTTTTCAATGGGATGCGAACTTGGGTTCAGGCTTTCGCTTGGCGGATTCTTAATTGATGCCGGCGCTGAATACGCACATAATATAAGAATGTACGCGTTTGACTCGCTTGATTCGGACGATATTATTTACAGGTTACAGATAGGGTGGATGTGGAGTTCATGCGGGGGTATTAAATGAAAAAAATATTTATAATATCAGCTGCTGCGGTTTTATTAATGCTTGCAATTATCACGGGGTGCGCCGAAAGAAGCAACCCTTTTCTGCCGTATATAGTTCCAACGCCGGCCGCGGACTGTGATAACGCGGAAAGCATTGGCACAAAGATGGGCGATATGGAGTACTGTGATGTCGGGCGTAACCTTGTATGGGTAAGCAGACATCAGGCAAATAATTCAGGAATTGTTAAAAGTATCAGCATTAAATCCGCGGATAGCGGGGATGTGAAAGTGGGATTATATAACGGCGACACTATTATGTCACAGTCTGGAATTGTAAGGATAGATAAAGGCTGGAATTTAATTCCCATACCTGAAAGACAGATTAATTCAGGCGGGGTTTATGGTATTGTTGTTAAGGTTTTCGGGGATATGAAGCTTTTTTCAATAACAGAAGGAGATAGTTCCATGCCTTCTGCCCCTCTGCTGGAAATTTATCCAACAGCAGGGGACGATCTTCCCGCGTCCCTTGGCACGCGGCAGGAATACCGCACTACCACACTTTTTATCTACGCGGATTACTGCCCGCTGTAAAAACAGCGGCTTAGCAGCCAGGAGGCTGGGTTTAGAAGTGGTAGGCGCGTCCCTTTAGGGCGCGGCAGTTGTCTTGGATGTTTGGTTTTACTTCCGTCCCTTCCCCTAACACTTGCGCTCGTAGACTCGCGCAAGCCCGGGGATTTCCGCTTCGCAGGCTCGCTCCAACTGTCCCTCGTGCCCTTATTTCCCGGCCGCCCAGCCGTGTCTTTACATCCATACCTCCGGTTACATAATTCTCCTGTTGATTAATTGGGTACAATTGGGTATAATTGGGTATAGTTAAAAGGAGGAAATATGGAATCAAATCTTACCCGCAGGTTAAATAAAATTTCCGGAAGCGACGCGGCGCGTATTTACGGAAAAATAGCGAAAATAGATGAATTTAAAGGGTGGTTTAAAGCGGCTCCGGGCTTTGGCCCGCAGATGCTTGGAAACTTAAAGCAGAGCACAATTGTGTCTTCAGTGGGTTCATCAACACGAATAGAAGGCTCAAAGATGTCCGATGAGCAGGTTAAAAAGCTTCTTAGCGGGTTTAAAGTATCAAGGCTAAAAGACAGAGATTCGCAGGAAGTCGCGGGTTATGCCGAACTGCTTGAAATAATATTTGAAAACTATAAAGAAATACAGATAACAGAAAACAGAATTCTTGGCTTTCACGATATATTGCTTAAATTCTCAGAAAAGGATAAACGTCACAAGGGCAGGTACAAGTTCCTTTCAAATGCCGTTGTGGCAAGGGATAATCAGGGAAATGAATCGGTTATTTTTAACCCCACAGAACCTTATCTGGCGCAGAAAGAAACAAGGGAACTTATTGACTGGGCTGTAAAAGCGTATGCGGACGGAATCTTTCATCCGCTGCTTATAGCCGCGAACTTTAATCTTGAATTTCTTTCCATACACCCGTTTCAGGACGGTAATGGAAGGCTTAGCAGGGCAATTTTAAACCTGATGCTTTTAAAAAGCGGATATTCATACGCGCGCTACGCGTCGCTTGAAAAAATAATAGAAGATAATAAGGCGGCATATTACCTTGCTTTAAGAAAAAGCCAGAAGAACAGGGGTAAGAAGTCGGAAAATATTATTCCGTGGTTTGATTTTATTTTTGATGTCCTGTTAAAGCAGGCTGAAACAGTAAAAGAAACCGCGCAGGGCGCAAATCCTCTTTTTTTAATTTCTGAAAACCACAGGGCGATACTGGGGCTTTTTGAAAAATACGAAGCAATAACAAATAAGATTGTTGTAAGTAAACTTAAAATGAACAGGGAAACCGCAGGCCAGTCTCTTGCAAGGCTTGTAAAACTTAAACTTATTAAAAAAACCGGCAGCGGCAGGGCAACCGCATATGTAAAAATGGAAAGCGAATAAAAAGATTTATAATAATCAGTAGTATTGGATTATTATTTCGGTTTTTTTGTGTATATTTTATGTTTTGATTTGGGCATGGCAGGCGCGTCCCTTTAGGGCGCGGCAGTTGTATTGCGTTCTTTGCTGTAGAGGCGCAATATATTGCGCCTCGCTTTAATACTTGCATGTTATATAAAAAACCTGCGAAAAGCAGATGATTAATAATAAATGTTATATAAAAGGAGGATATTATGGAAAAAAATGAAATGTACGATTACAGGGATATTATGGAAGAATTTTACAGGGATATTCTTGAGTTTATAGTCTCAAAGCCTGTCTTGTTTGCTAAATTAAAGGAACAGGAACCCCTGTTTGATTTAATGCCTGTAGAGCCGCATCAGCGGAGAATTATGGCGCTTGACTGGTTTATATTTGATTATAAAATGCCGGATACAAATCAGGGGGTGCTGGATGATTTTATACAGAATTATGATACACACCCTGATAATAAAGAAATATGTGCCGGATTTAAAAATAACTGGTATGGGATTTTTGAAGTTGTGGCTTTAAAAACCGGTAAAGAGACTATACTGCGTGAACTTTTTGGAGCAACACAACACCATGTAACTGACACCGCGCTGACAAAATTTATACAAAAAGGTGATGTAATAATAGGCCGTATTTTACCTTTTGAAGATATTAAGATAATGGCAACAAACGCGGTCAAAATGCCATCTGAAGCCGCTACGATAATCAGAATTAACCGGGGGCGTTTTGAAGGCATAAAAGCAAAACTTACGCCGGTTGACGTGGCAGGGCTTTTTGGGAGGAAAAATGAAGTTAAAATGTCCAAAAAAGACCGGCTTTTGCACGAAGCGGGCAGTGCGGGATTCACCGCGGATGAAACATTAAAACTTATTAAAGAACTTGAAGAAGGCGCTAAAGGGACGGCAATGCCGAATGATATTATTGAACCCTACGCGAGTAAAGCCATGAGTAAAAACAAGGATATGACGGAATATTTTTTAAAAGCTGTCTATGAGTTCTGGAACAGTCTGCTTCCTTTTTCAATGCAAAAAGGGCCTATAGAGACAGCTGTGATAGAGCTTGCAATGTCTTATATGCAGGAACAATTACAGAAAAGAAAGATTACCAATCAGGATGAAGCGGATAAAAAAGTTCAGGAATGGATGAAACTTCCCAACATGGCGCTTGACGGTAAATCTCCCGAACAGGCGGTTATAGAGGAAAGAAAACAGTTGGGAAATCCGGAACTTAGAGTCAGTTACAGTTTTCAGGTCAAAGAAATATGCGCTGAAAACGAAAAAGAAGATAAGGCCGAAAAACTTTATAATCAGGCCCTTGAGCTTGGGCAGAACGGAAAACACGCTGCCGCGCTTAAACTGTATAAAGAATACTGCGAATTGTCGGATATAAACCACGTTGTGCATCACAATATGGCTGTAAGCCACTTTTTTTTAGGCCATTATAAAAAAGCAAAAGAGCATCTGGAAAAAGCCTTAAAACTTAAACCGGATTATGAAAAAGCACTGCGCGCGTTAAAAGACTTAAAGGGCAGGGGATTGGGGTAAAGAAAGGGCGGCGGCGTATTAAGCAAAAAGCTTTAAGCATAAATATAACGTAAACAACGCGCCCTGACACCTCCGCCATAGTGCCGGGAAAGGGACGCGGCTGCCGGATTTTAGAAAAACCAAGCCTTCAAACATCCAAGTGTCCAAGCATCTATTTCTCCGTCCCTTCATAATTTCTATATCAATATCCCTTCAAATCTAATAAAATATAAAAATTATAAAAAATATAAAAGGAACATTCATGAAAACTAAAACTTCTGATTCCGTGCAGGGATTGTTTATGCTGGCGCTTATTTACATTGCTTTTATAGCGCTTGGAATGCCTGACGGGCTTACAGGCGTGGCGTGGCCGTCAATGAGAAAAAGTTTTAACATACCTGTTGATGCCATAGGAATTTCAATGGTCTGCATGACCTGCGGGTATCTTGTTTCAAGTTTTTTTTCAGGCAGGCTTATTTCAAAATTATCAATCGCCGGACTTTTAACACTGTCGTGCATGATGACAGGCGCGGCTTTAATAACCGAATGTTTTGTGCCTTCCTGGGGCTGGTACGCGGCGGTAAGCGTGTTAACCGGTTTTGGCGCCGGCGGAATTGACGCGGGGTTAAACACTTACGTGGCGGCAAACCACGGCGAACGCCAGATGCACTGGATGCACGCAAGCTACGGCATAGGCGTGACAGCAGGCCCTTTTATCATGACAGCGGGGCTGCAGTATTTTCAAAGCTGGCGCCCGGGTTTTATCACAGTGGGGCTGTTTCAGATTGCGCTTGGCATTATTTTCGCGCTGATTATAAAATCATGGAACCGTTATGACGAAGCTGCAAGAAAAGAGAATATAAAAAAACTTACCGATTACGACACTCCCATTCTTAAAACAATGGCGCATATTCCGGCGTGGATAGGGATGCTTTTATTCTTCTTATACTCCGGCGCGGAAATCTCCTACGGCTTCTGGATTTATTCCATATTATCAGAAGCGCGCGGCGTCGCGCCCGCTATAGCCGGCATGCTTGCCGGAAGTTTTTACCTTATGTTTACGCTTGGCAGAATAGCGGCAGGCATTTATTCAAAACGGATTAAAACAAGAAAGCTTGTTTTAATAAGCCTTGCGTCGGCGCTTGCGGGTTCGCTTTTGGTATGGTTAAATTTATCACCTGTTCTGTCAGTCGCGGGAATAGTAATCATAGGTTTTTCAATAGCCCCGGTTTTTCCCGCGCTTGTGTCAGACACCAAAGACAGGGTGGGCGATCATCACGCGGGCAACACGATAGGAATGCAGATGTCAGCCGCAAGTTTGGGCTCCGCGTTTATTCCGGCGTTTATGGGAATTCTGGCAAGGCAGATTTCGCTGGAAGCAATAACAGCAGTACTTGCAGCATTATTTGCATTACTGCTTATAATTTACGCGTCAGCAACCAGAAGGGTTAAGGGATAGAAAAGGCCGAGGGACAGAGGGACGGATGCACGGAGGGACGGTTTAGACCTGATAGACGCGGGTCTTTAGCCCGCGCGAATTTTGATTATGTTCTTAATGTAGAGGCGCAATATATTGCGCCTCGCTTTAGGGTGTTAATTTTTTATCTTCTGTTGCCGCTGCCGTATAAAACCGAATTGTCGCGCAAATTCATAATTTTATTTTGGACACGGACGGCCTGTTGTGATAAAGTATAAAAAAATCCGGAGGGTTTAAAAATGAAAAAAATATTTCCGTTAATTCTTATTTACGTTATCGCGCTAATCGGCTGGATGATACTGGGTTCAATTACTTCTTTCCGTTCTTATTCGCAGGATGACAAATTAAAACAGCGTGTGGGCGGGCTGTGGGGCGCAAGCCAGGACCAGGAAGCGCCGGAAATATTTTACGAAGAAAAGAAGTTAAAGTCAGTGAAAGAAAGGGATGAAGAAACCGATAAAATGATGTCGCGGACGGTGGAAACCACGGAGCAGTTTGGCATTAACCTTGAATCCACTGACCTTAAGGCCGATTTTAACCTTGATTACCGCAAAAAAGGGCTGCTGTGGTATTCCACATATAAAGTAAAAATAGCGGGTGAATACGGCTTTATTAACACCGCCGGCAAAAATACGGATATTAATTTTGTCTATAAATTTCCTTCATCAAGCGGAGTGTATGATGACTTCTTAATAACAATAAACGGCAAAAAATATGAAAACGTAAGGCCAAAAGACGGAAGGGTTTCTGTTAAACTTCCCATGAAAGCCGGCGAAAAGGCTTCTGTCGCGGTTTCTTATGTTTCGCAGGGAATGGACAGCTGGTGGTACAGTTTTGGCAGCAGCGTCACCAACGTGAAAAATTTTAACCTTGTTATGACAACGGATTTTGACAAAATAGATTTTCCGGAAAGGGCAATGTCGCCTTCTTCCAAAAAGAAAACAGATAAAGGGTGGGAACTTACGTGGAACTACAAAAACCTGCTGTCAGGGATTAATATCGGACTTGAAATGCCAAAGAAACTTAACCCCGGCCCTTTTGCCAGCCAGGTAAGCTTTTTCGCGCCGGTTTCGCTTTTCTTCTTTTTCTTCCTTATGTTCATAATCACCGCCATTAAAGGCATAAAGATTCATCCCATGAATTACTTTTTCCTTGCCGCGGCTTTTTTCAGTTTTCACCTTATGCTGTCATACCTTGCGGATGTGGTAAACATTTACATTGCCTTTGCAATCGCGTCCGCTGTATCCATATTCCTTGTAATAAGCTACATGAGGCTTGTGGTAGGGAATAAATTCGCGTATTTTGAAGTCGGGCTGTCGCAGTTTGTTTACCTTGTGCTTTTTTCCGCGGCTTTCTTTTTGCAGGGGTACACAGGGCTTACAATCACCGCGCTTGTTGTGGTAACGCTTTTTGTGGTCATGCAGTTTACGGCAAAAGTGGACTGGGAAAAACAGTTTAAATCCGGTAAATAAAGAGGGTATCGGCATGGAAAATAAGGTTATTTACGCGATAGCGTCTTATGCTGTGGTAATTATTACGGGCTTTGTGCTTTCAAAGTACGGCAAACCGTTTAATACTCTTGTCCTTACCGCGCATAAACTTCTGGCGCTGGCAGCGGTTGTATTTATGGTTATTGTAATCAGGGAACATTGGGCGGTTTTTAAGGGTGACATGGTTTCAGTAACAGCCGCTGTTTTTACGGGAATATTTGTAACGGCAATGTTTGCAACAGGCGCCATGTTAAGTTTTGAAAAGCCCGCGGCAAAGATTGTCATTGCCGTGCATAAGGCTCTGCCGTATATGATTTTAGTTACGGGAGCCGCGGTAATTTACCTTTTAAAAAAACACGGATAATAAGTGTTAAATACAGCAGTTAAAAAAAAGGGGAAAATTGTATGAAAAAAGTTTTTGTTATTTGTTTTGTTACAGCAATGATTTGTATTATGGCTTCATGTTCCAAGAACGATTCAGGCCCTGCGTCACCGGCAGTTGTAGCAACACCCACACCATGGGCAACTATCGCAATACAGGCGTTTTTCAGAGGTCAGGACAATGCCGGTACGGCAGGAACCAATCCTATGCCTCTTGCATGGTGTGATATTTATGTAAAAGAAAATTTAACACCATGCGTGGACGCGACGGTTGTTGTAAATTTAACGCCTGTTCCTCAGACAACTCCCGGGCAGTATTCCCTAAGCACCACGCAGGGATATTATGCGGCAGGCCAGACTGCAAACCTTAAAGTTACGATAAATGGAGCTGATTTTACGGCCAGCGCGGTATACCCCGGCGGCCAGACATTTACAGCTGCTACAAATACTGTTTCTTGGTTATATGAAGGAAACTATGATATGGTTTACGTATATGATTCAACAGGTTCAACTACTCCTGCATTTTCAACAGCCAATCCGGGGAACGCAAACAGCCCTATTGTATTGGATTCTAATCTTTTTATAAATTCCGGAACGTATTCGATAAAGTTTTACGCCTGGGATAAAAAATACGGCGTAATATCAGGACCCGGTATTTCAGCGTCAAGTTATATTGAATTGCTGGGTAATAACTTTATGTCATATGTAAAAAATTAAAAACGTATAAGTTACAAAAAGCCCTGCGGTTTCCGCAGGGCTTTTTTGTTTTACAGCGGTCTAATAATTTTTTGTATATCTTTATCACAGCAGTCACGGATCTTTTGTGAAAATATGGCGGATGCGGAAATCCGCGCGTGTTGTTGTCTTAGATCTTTGGTTTTACTTCCGTCCCTCCGTGCATCTGTCCCTCCGTCCCTCTGCCATTCCATCCTGTTCATTTGTGTAAATGATTTGACGGGGTGTGATTTTTTATGATAATATTATTAAAATTTAACAGGGGGTATTATGAAAAAAGCCAACAGTATTATTTTTATTATTTTTATCGTTTTATTTATACAGATTTTGTCCATATCCTGTAAGAACGGTGACACTTCAAATCCCGGCCCCGCGCCCACGCCAATTGAATGCACTAACTCTGTGGGTTATCCCGTTGATCAGAATGCCAGTTCTTTTTTATCAACAGGTTATATAGCAGGCAATAAATTTTCAGTACCGTCAGAAATAACGATACACGGGTTAAATGTTTTGCTGACAAGAACATCTAAATGCATAATTGCGGTGTACGGTGATAATTCAGATGAGCCGGGAACCCTTCTTGCCTCAACCGGTGTTGTGACAGCCAAAGCGGGCTGGAACAGATTTGCCATTCCGGATACAGTAATACCGGCGGACACAACGTTCTGGCTTGTTGCAACGGCCGAAGAGTCTGCCGTCAAAAAATATAATACCTCCACAACCTATGTACATTTTATGTATCCGTGGTCCAGTTCAGCATCCGGCGGAATTGGGGAGCATACGGGATGGTCAAGTAATACCGGGGAACTTCAGGTGTACGCGTGTTATGAGTTTTAATTAGTATTCGTCAGATAATAATAGCTAAAAAGCCGGGGTATTAAGCCCCGGCTTTTTTATTTTCTCAAAAAGTACAATTAAATGGCCTGCATGGGGGCAGGATTATAATTGTCCGGCGATGATTGATTACTGCAGTTCTTTTCAGTATAAGGAATGTATGCTATAGTGTATCAATAACAGATTTTCATATAACAGGAGGGAAAAGATGAAAAAGATGCGGTTTGTTATGTTGTTATTTGTGTTATTTTACAGCGGCACGCTTTTTGCGGCCGGTGCCAAAAAGAGCGTTATTTTTAACGAACAGACGCTTAATCTGACATGTACTTCTAAAACTGACGGCAACTATACCCTGGAATACATACCTGCGGACCAGAGGATAGGAAACTTTGAACGTAAACTTACACTATGCTATTATCCATCCATGACAATAACGGCAGCCGAACATGGCGCTGTATTAAAATCCGCGGTAAAAGAAAGGCTTAAGTCAGGAGACCCTGTTGCTTCGGCGCAGGTTATGAACCTGGGTTATGCTTATAACAATGAGGCGGCCGTTTATATAGTACGTTCATACAATGATTTCAGCAAATATGAAAAGTCAATAGTATATGTCAAGAAAATGCTTAACGGTATTATGACCGCCGAATTTGCGCGCAGATATACCGTGAAAAACCCGACAGACAGCGGTGTTGAAAAGTTTGATGATGAATTTTTTAAGCAGGAAGAAAAGTACCTTGCGGCGCTGCGGACAGCAAAATGGCCTATGCCGACAGAGTAGCAGGATAAAAAGTAAGAAATACAGAGTGTCTGCTGCAGTAATATAGTTCAGGGGAATAATGAAAAAATAAGCGTACATGTTTGTCTGCAATTTATCTGCAATGGGGATTTGTAGTTTTTAACATAAATATGTAAACCTTTTTATGCTTTTATACGTCGTATACTTTAAGTCTTTTATTAAATCTTTGGAGGGTATTATATGAAAAAGTTTTTGCTGTTTGTACTGGCAGCGGCTGTTGCCGCTGTATCGTTTGGCTGCGCGGGGACGCAGATTAACAAAGACGCTCTTCTTGGCGTAAAAAGGGCGGGTGTTTTAAGCCTGACAATGGTAAAATCCGCGCCTTCAAACGCCGCTAATGACGCTGTAATGCAGCAGGCCGCTGATTACGCGCTGGCGCAGGCGGAATACCAGCTGAAATCCGCAAGGTTATTTACTGTTGTGCCGTCAGCTTCGCTTGCCAAAGTGCCGGCTTATTACTACGCCGGGACAATGTCAAAGGCAACAGGCGCTTTAAAGTATTTCAAGGATAATCCGGACGCAATGATAACAAAGGTGCAGGATGATACAAGTACAGATTTTATGGCGGCTTTAAAAAATGGAATGCAGGCGGCTGCCGCTGCCAACGCGGCAAGGGAAAATCCGGCTGCCGCGGCTCAGAAAGTACTTGATGACCACAAAGAAGTTCTTATAGCCGCAAAGGGCGTACCGTTTATTCCTTATACGCTTTTTAATAATCCGGAATCAGGCACAACAATTAAATACGTAAACGGCGAAAGGGTTACAGATAACGGCGAAAACCAGGGGCTTAAAATGGCATTGCTGGAACAGGCCAAAGCTGTATGCGCTGCCGCAAAACTTGACGCTGTCATAGTGGTATTGGCAGACACGCTGCTGCCGCCTCCGCAGGGGGTAAGGGTTATTGTTGGCGGTGACAGGGTTGTAAGCACGATAAAATGCGATATGACAATGGTTATGATAGATAAGACAGGCGAGATTATAGCGGATTTTGAAAGGCCTGTAATGGACGACCTTGCGCCCATGAAGCTTGCAAGGCCCACATACAAAGCAGTAACCTGGAGAATGTCCGGCGGGAAAAACTGGCCGGATAAGATAGAAGCAAATGTTGCTGACCCTTCAGGCGAAATTCTGCGCGATTTTAAGGAACTGTCCGCAGAGGCTGCAAAAAGAATGGCAAATAAGTTAAAAGAAGAACTGACCAAAGAATAAGTTTTTAATAATAAAGTTTTTTTCTATATAAAAACGCCCTGCTCCGCAGGGCATTTTTATTTTTAGTAGTTATTAGTTGTTCTTATCGTAGAGGCGCAATATATTGCGTCTTGGTTTGAATTTTTGATTTTATTTGCGTCTCTTGGGTTTTGTCTTTGTCCTGGTAGACGCGGGTCTTCAGCCCGCGGCAGTTGTTGTTGGTTTGAATTTGTTTTGGTATTGGTAGCCGAACCCTTTAGGGTGCGCGTTTTTAATTTTTGCACTCTTCCAGTATTAATACCTTAAACAACGCACCCTGCTGTCTCCTCCATAGCGGCTTAGTAGCTGCGACGGCCGGGAAAAGAGATGCGGCTACCAGTTCTAAACCAATCTTCCAAGCCTTCTAAGCGTCCAAGCATCTGTTTCCAGACCAGGCTAAAACATCAAAAAACCCTTATTTTAGGTTGACTTTTTTATACTTATGGTTATAATTTAGTAAGGCTAAAGTTAAAATATAAAGGAGAAAAGTATGAATATTCAACAACACCTGAAAAAACCTTTATTTAAGAGAGATTATGTAGATGCTATTTTAAAATGGCTTCCGGATAAAGAAATGATAGTTTTAACCGGACCCCGGCAGTCCGGTAAGACCAGCCTGCTTTTATATATTATAAAACACCTGCTGGAAAATAAAATAGCGGCAGAAACAGATATTCTGTTTTATGATGCCGAAGACCCTTTAATATCAGATCTGTTTTCATCCGGAATTGAAAACGTAAAAAAAGAGCTTATGATTGACAGCGCAAAAACAAAACAATACCTTTTTATTGATGAAGTGCATTACATTAAAGATGCGGGCAGGCTTCTTAAATATCTGGTGGATCATCATGGGGACAGGCTGAAAATATTTATTTCAGGGTCTTCATCACTGGGCCTTTCTGAAGCATTCAAAGAAAGTATGACAGGAAGAAAAATAGTGTTTGAAATTCTTCCCCTTAATTTTGGGGAGTTTCTTGAATTTAAAGGAAGTAACAGCCTGCGCTTTGCCATAAGGCCAACGGAAACAAAGCAGGCGCGTGTTCTGTTTGAAGAGTTCTGCATGTATGGCGGCTATCCGCGTATTGCGGTTGAAAATGACACTGAAAAGAAAGTGGAAATATTAAAGGAAATATATTCATCATATATAAGAAAAGATATAAGTTCATTCTTTGGGGCGGAATCACACGGGCGGTTTAATAATCTTGTAAAATATACCGCAATAAACAGCGGGCAGATTTTTAATATAAACAGCGCGTGCAAGGCTTTAGGGGCAATATCCAGATCCACGCTGGAACGATATTTATCTGTGCTTGAAGGCACGTATGTAATAAAAAAAGTCACGCCGTTTCACGGCAATAAGACAAAAGAAATAGTTAAAATGCCAAAATATTATTTCATAGATAATGGGTTAAGAAATGCCGTTTTAAACAGTTTTAACCCTCTTGAAATAAGGACAGACGCCGGGTGTGTGCTGGAAACAGCCGCGTTAAGGCAGCTTACTGTGCAGTATCCGGGCAGGGACGAGATAAAGTTTTACAGGACAAAAAACGGGCTTGAAATTGATTTTATTTCAGATACGCAGGCGATAAGAGCTTACGAGATAAAAAAGAACGGTGAAAATTTTTCGCAAAATTCAGTAAGTGATTTTATTGCCAAATACAAACCTGCCGATTTTACAGTACTGAATTTAAGTAAAACAGGAATATCAGGCGCGTTTAAATATGAATATCTTTATGAATTTAATAAAACGCTTGAATAATATGATTCATGTATTATTTTTAGTAGTTATTAGTTGTTCTTATCGTAGAGGCGCAATATATTGCGTCTCGTTTTGATGTGTGGGTGTTATTTTTGTAATGTTAGACGCGGGTCTTCAGCCCGCGGCAGTTGTTGTTGGTTTGAATTTGTTTTGGTATTGGTAGCCGAACCCTTTAGGGTGCGCGTTTTTGGTATTATGTTTTAGTTTCGTTTTGGCTTCGTTTTGGTAGACGCGGGTCTTTAGCCCGCGCGTTTTTATGTTTAAAAAAATATAGGACGTTATAGGAATAAATTCGCACAAGCCCGGGGATTTCCGCTGCGCATGCTCGCTCCAACCGCGGGCTAAAGACCCGCGTCTACCAGGTCTAAACCGACCTTCCGACCATCCGCCTTACTCCTGTCATTTTTTGACACTTTTACCCTTTATTTCCCCAAATTCCCTTTATTTACGTCTTTTTTTCAGTGGCACGCGGATTGCTTAATACACTTATAGCAGAATTGGGTCTGGTAGGCGCGCCCTTTAGGGCGGGGCAGTTGAATATAAAAGATTAATAGGAGGACATCATGCAAAGACAGAAAGAAAAGGAATTAGAGATAGAAGAGACAGAACTTTACAAAAACGCAAGGGAATTTCAGAAGTGTTTATATTATTTAACAAGACAGGGTGAAAATAACGATCCATTTTCAAGAGACCCTCTTCCCAACTCTGCCAGAGCCGTTATGATGCTGGTGACAGATTATCTTTCCGGAGCAAAGACAAAAAGAAAGGGAATTGCCGGGATAAAGCAGGAAATGGCAAGAGTAAAAACAAATTTATATTCGGCTTTTGATAAAAACAGGATTACAAGAGAGGCGTTTTCAGAAATACTTATTTATTTTGCACGGCTTAAAAGGGCGTTAGAAAAAGATAAAAACAAAGTAAAGGGGAGGTAATTATGGAACTTAAATTTAACTACGGCAAAAGGGAACTGTATTTAAGCCATCACGCGGCAGACAGAATGTTTCAAAGAGCGGGCTGCAGGGATATTAAAGAAGTATCTGAAAAAACTGCAGAAATTATAAACAACGGCTTTGCCGCAAAGATAAAATTAAGCCGCGGCACAGAGACCGTAATAGCGTATAAAGATTACTGCATTCACATCCGCGAAAACACCATAACGACGGTAAAATACAACAGCGCCTATTTCTGCGCGGCCTGACTAAAATACATAACTTAAAGGTGGCAGATGACATCAGCGGACATTGAAACGGCGCGTTTTACAGATGACATGTTAAGCCGGATAAAAACCGGTTTTGCGGATGAAGCAATGGGTTTAATAAGTCGGTTTGACACGCGGCTTCTTGAAGAACATCAGAAGCGCGCAATTGTGCACGCGGTTTTAGCTGAAGGCGGCGCGGAAACAATAAGAAAAATGTTCAAGTCCGGAATCTGCGGGGAACAGGGCGGGGAGTTTTTAAGATTTATGGATAATGGCGCGGAAAAAGGCGTAACTTTTAACTTATACGAGCCGGTTTCAGAAATGCTGCTTGCGCCCGTGTCTATAGGCGTATGCACAGGCAACCTTGCTTTAACAAAAGCAGTTGCCGCGCAAGCCGTAAATGTTTCCGCGTGGGACGATATTTTTATGCCCTCTGTCTGCTGGGCCGGCTGGCACCTTGATACAGCGCATCTTCATTTTTTAAAGTCATGCGGATTCTGCGTTAACAAAGTCTCTGCTTATGAAAAAACCCCGCTGGATTACGCGGTAATGCGGTGCGCGCGCGATATTGTACGGCGCTTAAATTCGGATGAAATAAGCAATTTTATAAGAAAAGAGATTAAAGCGGCAGTCATGGATTTAAAAGAAGAAAGAACCGAAGGCATCTTTGGCGTGCTGGGTTTAAATTTAACGGATAAAAAAGAGACACTTGAATACATATGCGCGCTTGGCGCGGCAATTAAGCCGCAAAATTACGGCATAAGGACAAACGCGCAGCAGGTATCTGACATTAAAGCGGTTTTAAAAGCCGTTATGTTTGAAGCAAAAAAAAGGCTTATACAGGCCGGATAAAAAGAGAGGATATAGAAATGGAAAAACTTACACCGGAAGAGTTTAAGGACGTGATAAGGGGGCTTAATGAATTTGAAAACCCGCCTGCGGTCATGATATTTGGGGAGCCTGGCATAGGCAAAAGTTTTGCCGTGCGTGAAATAGCCGCAGAGCTTGGCAGAAAATACATGCCGTTATCGCTTGGCAGGTTAGAGGCGTACGACATAAAAGGCATGCCCGACCTGCACGGGCAGTTTATGGAATGGAAGCCGCCTGTAATCTGGAAACAGGTGATAGAAGAAAACGGCAGAGCGTTATTACACTTTGACGAATTCACACTTGCGGATGAATCCGTTCAGGGCGCGGTTTTAGATGTGGTGCAGATGAAGTCAATAGACGGGCTTAAACTGCCGGACGGGACAATGATAGTGATTTCCGGCAATATGGGGGGCGATGACGGCACGTTTGCCAAGATACTAACCAGCGCGTTAACAGGCGGCAGGGCGGCTATATTTGGAATGAAACGCCCCGGCATAAACGACTGGATTAAGTATCAAAGGCCCGCAGAAATAATAGAAAACTTTCTGCGTAACCACCCAAATCAGTTATACCGCGGCCCTAACAGCGCAGAGCCCTTTTCCCCGTGGACATGCCCGCGCGCCTGGTCGCTGTACGACATGGTGATAAAAAAACTTGGGCTTGAAAGTCTAAAGTCAAAACCGCATTTAAAAAAGCAGGCGGTTATGTTTGCCAAATCCCTGCTGTCAGAAGAAACAGTAAACCAGTTCATAGATTTCCTGGAAAATTCGTCAATTGACGCGCAGAAAGTCGCCGAAGGCGATAAAGAGATGATAGGGCGGTTTTTAAAAGCGGATAATTTCAGGCAGGCATCGGTCATTAAAGAATGTGCAAAACTTAAATTTAAAAACAGCCAGAAAAAGGTGGAAACCTTTCAGAATTTTACGGATTTTTTAACGTCCAATAGCCTGCCGCAGGAACTGCTGGCGCTGTTTGCGGAAGAACTTGTAAAACACGACCCGGAAACACTTGTTAAGTTAAAAGTGGCGGGCATGCCCATGGACCGCTGGGCAGATAAACTGTTACTGGCGTAGGGTGGTAAAAAATGGGTGATGAAGTAATTACAAAGAATGAATTGTTGCCACAGGATGAACTGCTTCCGATAGAGCGGCTGCTTATAAATTACAATTACCGGCTTTTTGGGGCTGTGCTTGTACTGCTGGAAAAACAGAAGTCAGAAGCTGTGCAGACAGCCGGTGTAAGTGTTTATCAAGGCAGGGGAATGCTT